>Ga0105055_10005280_pt1 | contig 18316 bp, 7 predicted proteins | sample BON03_FD_78090 | JGI IMG/M metagenome (GOLD analysis project Ga0105055, IMG submission 78090) | Freshwater microbial communities from Lake Bonney liftoff mats and glacier meltwater in Antarctica - BON-03 | ecosystem: Environmental > Aquatic > Freshwater > Ice > Glacier meltwater | place: Lake...
CACCCCCCGCAACAAAACAAAAAAACAAAAAAACAACTACAGTACATCCCCGTGTGGGGCTGGCGCCTGTCCCTGGCCCTGAGCGGCTCGCCCGCCGTCCTCCTCGTCCTCGGCTGCTTCTTCCTGCCGGACACGCCCGACTCGCTCGTCGTCCGCGGCCGCGAGGGCGAGGCCGTAAAGGTGCTCCGCCGGATCCGCGGCGCGGCCGACGTCAGCGCCGAGCTCGACGACATCCGCGACGCCGCCGCCGCCGCCAAGCGGAGTGGCAACCCGTGGCGGGCCATCCTGCGCCCTGCCTACCGACCGCAGCTGGTGCTCGCGCTGGCCCTCCCCGTCATGCAGCAGCTCACGGGGATCAACAGCGTCATCTTTTACGGTGAGTGATTTGTGTTTGTGCGGGGCTGCCAGGGGTGGGGGGTATCGGATTCGGGGGGGGGCGGGGGTGTAGAGAGGGAAGACACGCCGCGAGTAGACCGAGACGGCCAAGTCGGAAAAATAAAAAAAAACGCCCCCCCCCCCCCCCCCCCCCCCCCCCCCCCCCCCCCCCCCCCAACCCACCCAACCCACACAACACACCAAACAACAACCAACGACAACAGCCCCCCAGCTCTTCTCGTCCCTCGGCGCCGGCGGGGAGGCCGCGCTCCTCTCCGCCGTCGTGATCGGCGCGACGGGCGTGCTGACCACGCTCGTGTCGCTGGCCCTGGTCGACCGCGTGGGGCGCAAGGCGCTCTTCGTCGAGGGCGGCGCCCAGATGCTGCTGTCCGAGGTCGCCATCGGCGCGGTCCTGGCCGCGCAGTTTTCGCCGTCGTCGTCCTCGTCGTCGTCGCCCTCGTCGGCGTCGCTCCCGCCCGCGTCCGCGACGGCCGTCCTCGTGCTCGTGTGCGTCTACGTCGCCGGGTTTGCCTGGAGCTGGGGCCCGCTGACGTGGCTCGTGTGCACCGAGGTGCAGCCGCTGGAGACGCGCTCGGCCGGCTACGCCATCTCGGTCGTGGCCAACTTTGCGGCCACCTTTTTCGTGGGCCAGGCGTTCCTGCCGATGCTCTGCGGGCTGCAGTGGGGCATCTTTTTGCTCTTTGCGGGGTGCGTGGCCGCCATGACGGTCTTTGTGGTCGTTTGTTTGCCAGAGACGAAGGGCGTGCCGCTGGACGAGGTGCAGCGCGAGCTCTTCCTGACGCACCGCGTGTGGGGGCCCATGGTGCGCGGGCACTGGCCCGCGGCGGACGGCGACGCCGAGAAGGAGGCCGCGAGCTAGAGCTTCAAGAGTGTGTTATGGTTTTTGGAAAAGAGGGGCGGCGGGCGCGTGCCCGACCAACGAGCGTGGCGGCAGTTTTGTTTTTTTAGAAGGGTCGAGATGGTGCGGTCGGCCGAGGGGGAAAATACAAATACACGACGATTTCATGCTTGTTTATAGAAGCGCCGCCAAGTGAGAAAGGATGACATCGTCACGATCGCAACGATAGACGACGCTATGCCCCAACACGTGGCGCGGCCCCGCTGGGGGCGTCCTCTCGACTTTTGCGATGGACGGCCACGGCGCTGCGCTGCGCTGCTGCTCGGTCTCATGATTTTTGGCCTCTGGCCGATGCAACGGACGATGGCGCGGCGCTCGTCGAGGCGGGTTCCTGGCCTGGCCGAGGGCGTCGGCAAGGGCTCGGCGGGCTGAAAAGGCCACGAGAGGAACGCCAACCCGAGAAGCGCCGCGCCATCGTCCGTCGCGCGTTGGCAAAAAAGACGTTCGAGGAGCAGCGCCGTGCCGCCGCCGTCGCACGCAACGGCAAAAAAGGACGCCCCGCAGCGAGTTCGCGCCTCGGCGAGCAAGGCCGGTGAGGCGTCCCCTAGCAAGCGCGGTCCCGAAGAAGCAGCCGAGACCCGGCGGGGGACGGCAGAGTCCGGCGGAGCCCCGGCCGACGCGTCCGTCCCGCCCCCGCCCTCCTCCCTCATCCTCTTCCTCGTCGCCGTCGGCCCCCTGCTCCCCCCTGCTCCTCCTCCCGAGTCGCGGGCGCGTCCTCGTCCGCGCTCCCGGCCCCGGCCCCAGCCCCGCCGCGAGCCCCAAAAACGCCGCTACCGCCGTCGCCGCCGCCGCCGCCGCCGCCGCTGCCGCCGCCGCTCCCACCGCCCCCGCCCCCCCGCCCGTACAGGCCCAGCCGCGCAAACCTGCGCAGCTGCGCCTTGTAGTCCCCGCCGCCCGCGCCGCCGCCGCCGCCCCACCCGGCCCCCCCGCCCACCACCACGCCCCGCGGTCGCGTAATGCGCGGGTACTCCCACACGTGCGCCACCACGGGCAGGCAGGCGCGCTCGACGCGGCTCAGCAGCAGGCGCGGCCACTGGGCGAAGATGCGCGAGCGCAGGCTGTCGTTTGACCACCCCCACGCGCGGTAAAACAACAAGAGGCGGCCCGTGTCGTGCACGCACCCCCGTGTGACGAGCTCGGGCGCGGCCAGCAGCAGGCGGGCGCGGGTGCGGGGGGCCAGGTCGAACGCCTCGAGGAAGCGGCGCCAGCGCAGGAGCGCGTCGGCGTCGCGGACGAGCGCGGGGTGGGCGGCGGCGAGGCGGCGCGCGGCGCGGCCGGCGGCGGTGGCGTCGTCGTTGTTCTCGTTTCCGCCGCCGTCGTCTTGGTTTCGGCGGTCTCTTTCCTGAACAAGCCATGAGGCGGCGGCGCGCTCGGTCGAGGAGGGAGCAGGAGGAGGAGGGAGCAGGAGGGAGGGCGGCGGCGGGCCCAAAGGCGTCGGCGTCGGCGTCCTCGAGCCCGTCGAGCAGCGCGCGGAGGGTGACGCGGGCCGGGGGGGCGCCGCGTCGGTGCGGCGGGACAGGCGGGACGCGCGCGCCGCTCCGAGCTTGAAAGGACGGGAGAACGGGCGGGGCGGTGGGCAGGGACGTGGCCGCGACGGGGGCGGCGCAGGGCGGTAGGAGCAGAAGAGAAGGGGGGGGGCAAGAGAGGGGCGAGGCGTCGGCGGGAGCGCCGCCCGTCTGCGCCGGCGTTGGCGTCGCGGCCGGCGCGGGACGGCGCCGCCGCCGCTTGTGCTGCTGCTGCTGCTGTTGACGCTGCACGCCCGCTGTCGCCCACCACGGGGCGGCGGCCGGCGCCGGCCGCCCCGTCAGCATCGAGTCGGTCGCGCGCGCGCCTCGATTGGTCGCGCGCGCGCCCCTTCCTGTGAGTGCGAGGGAAAACAAGAAGCAAATCGCTTTCTCCCTTTCTCCTTTTGGTCGGCGTGGCCGCGGGGCGACCACGCCGTGAATCGAGGATGAGTCGCGGTCGAGAAGGGGAGCTACGTGGAGCGTTGGACGAATCGTTTGAGGGGTGAAAAGCAGGGGGGCGTCTCGATTTCTCGTTTCTTGGAAAGGATTCTTCGCGCCCTCTCTTCCCCCCCCCCCGTCCAAAAAAGCACACCAGCGCACCACGACCAACCAAGGCACCCCAAACTTTCGGAGCAGGGCGACCAGCTACCCCAACACCCCGGCCTGCAGCGCCACCCCCCCTTCCTGAGGCGCCGCGCTCCCTCGAGCGGGCAAACCGCTGCGGCGTCGGCGTCGGCGCCTGTCGACCCCTTTTTTCCCCCGGGCGCCGCGCTCGTTGTGCTAGAGGCCCCTCCCGGCGTCGTCGGCGGAGCCTCTCGGCAGCCCCGCAGGGCGTGCGCCGTAGTTTGGCGGCACGCGGACTCACCTCTTCCTTTGCAAAAAAACAAAAACCGACAGAGAACGACCGCGGAGGGCGGCGACGACAGGTGGGGCAAGGCGCGGCGGCGGGCGGCGGCGGCGGCAGCGGACGAGCGAGCAGACGACGCGCGAGCGAGTCGACGCGGCCGCGCTTTCCCTTTCGCTCCTCTCAAGCGCCGCGCCTTGACGCCGGCCACGGCCCGCGGGACCCGCCTACTGCCCCGTTGAGGTGATCACCTGGCCCAGGAAAATCGGCGATCGGCGATCAGAGGAAGAGGGGGGAGGGAGGGAGGGGGAGGAAAGCCTGAAATTTTAAACCTTGCGCCCTGGGCCTGAGTCCCGCATGCCGCAACCATGCCCCACTTGGCACCCAATAGACTGATCACGAACCCAGTCATTGCTGCGACCGCACACTCCGCCTGTTGACCGCACGCGCTCGGGTGTTCGGCCCCCGTCCATCTCCCATCCCCCTTTTGTCCTTCCTCTCGAGTTCAAAGAGAGGAGAACCAAGGGGTGGAGACAGAGGGGCGGGGTCGCGCCCCGATCGCGCACGGCCAACACACGCATGCACCCGATCGACCTCTTGGGCTCTTCCTTGACCCCCTCGCACCCTCGCATCAACACGCCCCGTCCCTTCCCGCCCCTTTGTTCCGCCAAGGACCCGCTCCGAGCCGCGGGCGGCGACAGGGCGCGCCCCTGGGCGGCGAGGGAGGGCACGTCGCCGGCGGGCGGCGGCGGCGGGCGAGGTCGTCGACAGAGAGGGGGAGAAACGGCCGCCGCGCCCCTCTGCGCGCATTTGGGCCGTCGGCCGCTCGCTCTCTCTCCCTCTCGGCAACAATCTCTCCCTTCCGCCGCCCGCCATCCAAGCGCGTCCCTCCCTTCGCCCAGGCCGACCCCGCGCCGCCCAAGTCGAACGAGCGACCTCGTAACCCTAAACCTGTCCCGTCGGCCCGCGCCCCAATGCGACCGGCAGAATCCCAACAACCCCCCCCCGGCTTGGTCGAGACGGGGGGCGCCCCGCCGCGCGCCCCCCGCCCTGTCCCTCGCCCCTCCCCCGCCTCTCATCCGCCGCCGAACCACGCGGGGGTCTTTCTAGCCGCCGGGCTTCACCCCCCGTCGACCCTGCGCCAGGGTTCGGGCCTTAGCACGGCCCCGCCCCTGGCGCTGGCGTCGAGCAACAAAACGAAGCACCGCGAGGCGAGGGGGTGGGGGGCGGGCGTGTGACGTGAGGGGTCTAAGGGAAAAAAGAAGAGCGCACCCAAAAAAAGGGGCACTCTCGTCGACGGGAAGCGCGTGCCGCCGCAAAAAACGCCCGCAGAGAGGTCCGCTCGATATCGTCCGACACCTCGTTGTCCGCCTCGCGTTGCATAATCCAACACACTGACGTATCTTACCCCCTCCCTCCGACCGCACGCCGCCCCATCGGTGGGCGGGGCCGCCCGCGCCGCAGTCCCGGGCCCGCGGACGGCCCGTCCGCTGAGCCTCCAAGCCCGAGGAGAACGGTTCGCCCGTGTGCGCGCGCGCTGGGAGATTTGGCCCCGCCCAAGGCCGCCGGGCCCTCTCGCCTGGTCAAAAAGAGAGAGCCCGCGGTTCCGGGGGTTTGGTCGGTCGGGAGGAGGTTGGGGTCTGTAGCTTAGTGTGCGTTGTGTCTCGAGGCAAACGAGGCGATCGGACGGGGGGCGGCGCCCGCGCAAAAACTCTTGCAGCGTGAAAAATAGCTCTGCCGGAAGGCGGGCGGTGATTTCTTTTTTTTGCTTTGTGCTTTTTTTGTTGGTGCGTTCAAGTCGGCGCACACGCGCGATCACTCGATCCGAGACAGTCCAGAGTCTCGTAACAGCACGGTCCTTATCGGTCGCCAACGACCATCATCATCATCGTCATCATGATGCCCCCTCGCCCGCCGCCGCCGCCGCACCCGTCGCGGGCACCACCCGGAGCCGCGCCTCGCCCGTGCCCCCGGCCCCTCCGGCGCCGCCGCCCTCCTCGATCAGCTCGGACGACAGGCCAAGGCGCCGGATGAGCGCGCGCTGGCGCTCCAGCAGGGCGCGGGGCCTGGGCAGGAGCTCCACCGCCTCGCCCAGGGGGCGCACGATGGTCTCGGCGGCCATCTGCGCCTCCTCCAGGGCCTCGCGCTCGAGCCGCGACGCCGTCGCCGCCGTGCCGTCGCCGCCGGCGCCGCCAGCAAAAAAGTCGGCGAGGCGCGGCGGCGAGGGGCTGCCCCGGCCCCCGGCCTGCTCCTCCTCGGCCGCCGCGGCCGCCGGACCCTGGGCCAGCGCCAGGCGCGCCGCGGCCATCGCCGGCGTGCCCTCGAGGGCGGCCGCCGCGGCGGCCGACGACAGCGACGCCAGCGACGACGCCGAGGACGGCGGCGGCCCTCCGCCGTCGGTCTCGTCGAGCGAGCCCGAGCCCAGCGGGCTCCTCCCGCCCGCCGCAAACACCCCGCCCGCCGACGGGTCGACGCCCAGCAGCGTCCGGAACGCGCGCACCAGGTTGGCCGCCGAGCTCGTCTTGATCGCGTACACGGGCACGCCGGCGTCGCGCGCCGCCGCCCGGAGCGCCGCGTTGCTCCGCAGCCGCGCGCGCGGCGCGAGGACGGCGTCGCTGCCCTGGGGCCGAGGGGAGATCCAGACCTTGTCGTGCAGCGCCATGGCCGTCATCACCTCCCACAGGCGCGGCTCGTCCAGGTCGACGCAGTGCAGGCGCAGGAGCGCGTCGTCGGGGGAGGCGGTGCCGAGGCGGCGGCGGGGCGCGTCGGCGAGCGGCTGGTGCGGCGAGGCCGCGGCGGGCTGGTGGTGCGCGGCGGCCGACGGGCGGACGAAACTGTTGCGGACGGCGCCGGCGGGGGCCGACCCGCTGCCGCCGCCGCTGCCGCCTCCCGCCATGAACCCGCCGCCGTCCGCGGGCGCGAGGCCGCGGCCGTCGCCGTTCCACCACGGCTGCTGCTGCTGCTGCTGTTGCTGCTGCTGGCCCTGCTGGTGCTGCGAGGCGACCGAGAAGGACGACGAGGGAGAGCCGCCACCGCCGCCGCCGCGCCGCCCGCCGCCGCCGCCGCCGCCGCCGCCGCCGCCGCCCGCCTCCCACCCCGCGCCCCCCTCCTCCCCGAAAAAGTCGGCGTACGACCGGTCCGGCCCGTTGAACGCCGCCACGGCCGCCGCCGCCTCGGCCGCGCTCATGTACTCGCCCGTACCGACACCGCCAGCGCCGCCGCCGCGCCCGGCCGAGGCGCCCGCCGCCGCGCCGGCCGCGCCCGGGATGCGCGGGTCGAAGCGGTAGCGGCGGACGTCGCCAGTGGCCTCGCCGGCCGGGCCCAGCACCCGCTCGCGCACCTCCCCGCCCGGGTCCCTGCCCGCGAGCAGCCGGTCCACCGCCGCGCCCACGTCGGCGTGCACGTGCCACCGCCCGCGCTCGAGCATCTCGACCGCCACGTCAAACGTGGGCGGCGCCGCGCGCTCGAGCACCGACTTTTGCACGCCGCGGCGGCGCGCCTCCTCGTCGCCCAGCGTGACGGACTGAATTCCGCCAATCAGGTCGGCCAGCGAGGGGTTTTTCACCACGTTCTCGAGCTCGTTGCCGTGCGCCGTGGCGATCAGCTGCACCCCGCGCTGCGCGATCGTGCGCGCGGCGCCGCACTCGGCCTCGGTGCCGATCTCGTCGATCACCACCACCTGCGGCATGTGGTTCTCGACGGCCTCGATCATCACGCGGTGCTGCTGCTCGGGGTCGGGGACCTGCATGCGGCGCGCGCGGCCGATCCCGGCGTGGGGCACGTCGCCGTCCCCTCCGATCTCGTTGCTGGTGTCGACCACGACGACGCGGCGCTGAAGGTCGTCGGCCAGCAGGCGGGACAGCTCGCGGATGGCGGTGGTCTTGCCGACGCCCGGGCGGCCCAGGAACAGCAGCGAGGCGCCCGAGAGGGCCAGGTCGCGCACGAGCTCGGCGGTGCCGCGCACGGCGCGCCCCACGCGGCAGGTCAGGCCCACGATGCGGCCCGCGCGGTTGCGCATGGCGGAGACGCGGTGCAGCGTGCCGTCGACGCCCGCGCGGTTGTCGGCGCCGAACGCGCCGACGCTGCGCTCGGCCGCCTCGAGGTCTGCTCCCGTGACGTCGCGCTCGTCGAGCACCTCGTCGCCCGCCGGGAAGCGCGCCAGCGGCGGGCGGCCCAGGTCCATGACCACCTCGACCAGGGTGGAGAGGCGCGGGTGGCGCTCGAGCGCGCGCCGCACGTCGGGCGGCAGCAGCGCGACCAGCTTGAGCGTCTCCTCGATCTCGCGCGCCCACGCGCCGGAGGCGGCGTCGGCGGCGGCCGTTGCGGCGGCGGCGGCCGCGGCGTCGGCGGCGGCCGCGGCGTCGCCGTCGCCGTCGCCCCCGTCGGGCCCTCCCGGGGCGTCGCCGGCGGCGTCGAGCGCGTGAAGGTCCGCGGCGGCGACGTCGGCGTTGATGGTGGTGGCAGCGGCGCCTGCGGGCTCGACGCCGGCCGCAGCAGCAGCGGCGGCGACGCCTAGGGGGGGCCGCTGCTGGCGGCTGCGGCTGCGGTTGCGCCGGTGGGCCGCGCTGCCGAGGGGCCAGGCGGCGACGACGATGCTTGCTGCTGCCGCTGCTGGCGGCAGAGCAGGGCGGATGCTGCGGCTGTCGGCGGCCGCGCTCGACGCCGCCGGCGCCACCACCACACGCGCGCGCCGACGCGCCGAGGGCGGCGCCGACGCCGACGCCGACGACGACGACGATGCCGACGCTGCCGGGCGGGCGCGCGCCGCCGGGCCCGCGCCGGCGGGCGCCCGGGCCTGGGCGCCGCCTCTACGCATGGCTGCGCTGTTGATGACGCTCGGGAAGGGAGAGAGGGGGCGTGGCCTTTGCGCGCGCGTTCTCTCACGCTCGGGTGGTGGGTGTTTTGGTTTGGGATTCGCGTCCGCGGGGGCAAAAAAAAAGCGCTGTGCGCGTGTGTGTGAGAAGCGCGCACGCGCGAAGCGTTTAGACAGAAGGGCTCGGATGCTAGATCTGTCAGTGACAGGGATTCTGGACGTCACGATTCGAGCGTTGAAGCAGACAGGCGGCGAGTGGTTTCCCCTCTTCAAACGACCGTTGCCGCCGCCGCCGCCGACCCTGGCGCCCCGCCGCCGCCCGCCGACTCCGCCGCCCACTCGAGCACCAGCGTCGCCTCCATCATGACCGACGCGTACGGCTCGTCCAGGAGCTGGCGGCGCCCGCGCGCCGGCCTCCGCCCAAAAGCCCTGGCGCCGCCCCCTTGCCCCTCCTCCTTTCCGAACGACGAGGGAAAGCGACAGCTATACTCGATCGCCGGAGGCGGCGGCGGCGCCTCGTCGTCCGTTCCGCCGTCGGGCCGCCGCGCCGCCGCCGCCCACGCCCCGCGCACCGCCTCGGTCGCGTCGGCCGTCCAGTGCGGGCCGTCGACGGGCCCGCCGTCGCACCACCCCGCGCGCGTGTAAAGCCACGTGCCGTGCTCGTTGGGCACCGAGCCCTTGTCCACGGAGGCCGCGCAGCCGCGCGCGCCAGAGCCCCACACGCCGCCCGGCCTGCCGGCGGCCATGTCGGCAGTGAGCAGGTGCAGCCGCCGCCGCCGCTCCCGCCGCCGCCGCCGCCCGACGCTCTCGGCGTCGCCGCTCTCGACGTCGCCGCCGGTGCCCTCGCCGCCGCCGCCCTCGCCGCCCTCGCCGCCCTCGCCGCCGTCTTCCCCCTCGTACGCCAGGAAGAACGAGTGCGTCGAGGGGTAAAACTCGGCCTGGCCGTGGCCCGTGACGGCGGCGACGAGCGTCGCGCGCGCGAGGCGCAGGCCGGGCGGCGGGCCGGCGGGCAGGTCGGCGGGCGGGTGCAGGCCGCCCGTGTCGCAGTTTTCGCCCGGCGCGGACGCCGACTCGGTGATGTCGAACGAGGGCGAGGCGGCGGGCCACAGGCCGAGGACGTGGGTCGAGGTCGCGGGAGGCGGGGGGCCGCCGCTGTTTGCGCGAGGGACGGCGGCGGCCGCCGGGGCGGGGGCGGCGGCCGGGAGCACGAGCGCCGGCGCGGGGACCGCCGCCTCTGCCGTCGCCGCCGCTGCTGCTGGTGCTGCCGCCGGCGACGGCGCAGGCCCCAGAGGCTCCGTGAACCGCAGCGACAGGCGCGGGACCCATGGCCCCGCCCACGCGGGCCCCTGGACGTGGAAGGCGCACGTGATCGGCGCCTCGTCGTCGCCGCCGCCGCCGCCGCCGCCGCCGCCGCCGCCGCCGCCGCCGCCGCCGCCGCCGCCGCCTCCGCTGTCGCCCGGGGGCCCGTGCAGCAACCCCCGCAGGGGCGTCACGTCCGACAGCCAGCGCCCGCCCCTGCGCCGAAAGGGCGTGACGACGCGCAGCAGCTCGCGGCCGCACGCGTTGGCGCCGCTGCCCTCGCCCTGCGCGTCGCTGAAAAAGGGGGGTGGAGGGGGAAACGAGCCGCTGGAGCCGGCGCCGCCGTCCTCGCCGCCGCCGGCGAACGAGGCCGCCGGGTCGAATCCGGGCGCTGGGCGGCGCCACTTTGTCGGCCAGCAGTCGGCCGAGGGGCTCGTCGAGCACGCGGGGCGGCGCCAGCGGCCAAAGCCGCCACCATCCTCCTCCTCCCTCTCCTCCGAACAACACACAAACACCTGCAGCACGTGATCCCACTGCGGGCACCCCTCGTCGACGGGCGACCGGCAGTCGAGCGCAAAGTCGGCCTCGACCCGCCCAAAGCGCGCGAGCGCAGAGGCCGGCGGCAGCGAGACGGCGGCCGACACCCTCCCCTCGTCCGGGCTAAGGGCGGCCGCCGGGGCGGGGGGCCCGGCCGCCGCCGCCGCCTCGTCGGCCTCGCCGCCGCCGGCGTTGATGATGGGCACGACCAGGGCGTCCCCGGCGCGCTCGGCCCGCGCCTGCGCGTCCAGACGGGCGTCCAGCGCGCGCTCGCGCCACGACAGATAGCGCGCCGCCCAGGCGGCGTGCTCGAGCGACGGCACCTGCTGCCACCCTAGCTGCTGCAGGCGCCCGCGCGCGTCGACGGCGAGGCCCCAGGCGCCCGTGGGCAGAGCGCGCGAGAGGAATCCAGCACGCGGGGGGGAGCCTGATGTTGTGCGCCGCCGGGCCCGCGCCCGGCCGACGGCGGCCGGCGCCGGCGGCGCTTCCGACTGCCGCCGCAGCGCCGCGAGGACGGCGGCGGCCGTGGCGCGCTCGACGGCGGCCGCCGGGATCGTCGCCCCTGGCCCCGCGGGCGGGCCCGGGTCGTCGTCCTCGTTAAAAGGCGGGCCGCCGGCCCCCCGCCAGGGGACGTAGGTGGGGTCGTGCAGCTGCTCCTCGCGCCCGCCGGGGGCCGTGGGGGCCGCAAAGGGGCCAGAGTCGGGCGGCGGCGGCGGCGGCGGCGGTGGCGAGGGCGACACAGGCGGCGAGAGCGGCGAGGAGAGCGGCGCGTGAAACAGGGCGCCCGCCGCGCCGAGCTGCCCCTGCCCCTGCGCCGCCAGCAGGAGGTCGAGGTAGGTGCACCCCCGCTCGGCCTCGGGCGACGCGCCGTAGGCAAAGGGGACCAGCACGAGGGCGCCTGAGGGATCGCCCAGGACGAGCGAGTGCTCCCCCTCTCTGTCCTCTTGTTCGTCGTCGTTGGCGGCGTCGGCCGAGGAAGGAGAAGGGGAAGGGGGGTGGGCGGCGGCGGCGGCGGCGCACGCGCGGCGCACCCACCCCCGCCCGACGGCCGCCAGCGGGTAGCTCAGCGTGGCGTTGGGGGCCGAGTTGCCGCCGCCGTCGTCCGGGTGGGACGCGAAGCGCGGGAGCAGCCAGGGGAAGCGCGAGGGCATGCGCGTGGCCGTCAGCAGCGGCTCGAGCGGCGGCGGCGGCGCGGGCGGCGGCGGCGGCGGCGCCCCCGCGCCCGACGCCGGCGACGACGCTCGGAACGACGGCCGCCCGTCGTCTCCCTCCTCCTGCTCATCCTCTTGCTCGTGCTCACCCTGGCCGTCGTCCTCGCCCTCGGACTCGGCCCACACGCGCACCAGGCGCATGCCCGACGCGTCCGGCCACCCGGCGAGCGCCGACGCGGCCCACGAAAGAGAGGCGCTCTCGTCGCCGCTAGCGCCGCCGCCGCCGCTAGCGCCTCCGCCTCCGCCCCAAAGCCCCCCAGCCGCGACGACGCCGTACCGCAGGCGCGCGGGCGGCTCGAGCTCCAACCCGTTCTCCCCGAGGACGGGGGCCATGTCCAACGCCTCCTGCTCCCCGTCGCGAGCGTGCCGCCGCAGCGCCGCCTCGATGCGCTCGAGAAGGGCCTGGGCGCGCGCGGCGGCCGCCGCTGGCTCGCGCCGCCGCCGCTGCGTCCCGCCGCCGCCGTCGCCTCGCTCGCCCTCCTCCTCCTCGCCCGCCACCGGCGCCGTCGCGACCACAAAGTCAAAGGGCCCCTGGAGCGGCCGGAGCTCCTTTAAAAACAAATCGAGTGACTCGGGCGACACGGCCTTGCGCGAGAAGGCGTCCGTCGGCTGGTACACGTACAGGAGGAGGGGGCGGCCGGTCGCGCGGGGGTCGAAGCAAAAGGTCTGGTGGGTCGCTGGTGTTGCGGCGTCGGCGGCGCCTCCTCGCGACGCCGACGCCAAAGACGACGACGCCGGCGACGACAAGGACGGCGCGAGCAGGGGCACGCACAGCGGCGCCGGGGCCATGTCCCCGGGCATCAGGTCGAGGGCTGCGGCTGCGCAGGCCATCGTCGCCATCGCAATCGCCAGGAGCAGCGGCGGCAGCAGGGCGCGCGCGCCCCCGCGCTGCCCCCAACCCATCTTGGTGAGTTCACGTGAGAGGAAGGGTCGTTATCGGATTCGCCTCGCGCGCCGAGCGGCTTTCTCAGTCGGTCGGTCTTGTTAGTTTCTACACACACGATATCAACGCCTTCACCCGAAAAACCCTCTCTTCTTCTTGGCGCTCGCCGCCGCGCTCGCCGCCGCAGCGCTCGCCGCCGCCGCCTCGGCCTCGGCCGCCGCCGCCGCCGCCGCCGCCGCCCGCTTTTGCTCGGCCAGCCTCCTCGCCTCGCCCGCGGCCTCCTTGGCCGCCTTTTCCGCCACGCGCGCCGCCTTGCCCGCCACAACCGTGGCCTGCGCGGCCGCCGCCGCCACGTCCTCGGCCACGCCCGCGCAGACCTCCTGCCCCGCGGCGACGAGCGCCCGCGGCCCCCGGCAGAGCGAGGCGAGCGCGTCGCGCAGCTCGGCGTCGCACGCGGCGCGGCGCGAAAAGGCGGCGGCGGCGGTGCTGCCGGCGCCGCTGAGCGTGGCGGCCAGGGCGTCGCGGGTGCAGCACGCGTGCGCGGCGCACAGGCCGTCGAACGAGGCCTCGAGCCAGCTGCCGGACGCCGCCGGCCTTGCGGCGGCGGGCGGGGTCGCCGCCGCCAGCAGCGACAGGGACGACGAGGACGAGGAGGACGACGACGGGGCGCCGCCCTTTCCGCCGGCGCTGCCGCCGAAGCCCGCCATCTTGATCGCCCACCCGATGACGCCGCCGCTGTCGTCCTTGCCCTTGGCGGCCGTCGCCAGCGCCGGCACCGCCGGCACCGCGCCCGTCGCCGCCGCCAGCAGCACGGGGTCGTCCCCCGCCGCCAGGCGCCCGAGCCTCGCGAGCGCGTTGCACCGGCCCGCGGGCGACGCGGTCGCCCCGCAGCGCCGCACGGGCGCCACGCGCCACCCGCCCGGCAGCATGGTGCCCGCCGACCGGGGCAGCGCCCACAGCCGCGGGTCGGCGCTCGCCGCCGTCAGCGGCGCGCCCGAGCCGTTTATGGCCGCCGAAAAGGGGGCCGACACGAACCCGCGGATGTAGCCCGACGCGCTCTTGGCCGCGCAGTGCAGCGGGTCGAGCATCCCCGCCCGCGCGGCCTTGGCCAGCGGGCCGGGCGGGATCTTGCAGGCGAAGCGGCCGTCCGCCGCGTCGGCCACCGCAGAGCAGACCTGCGGCCCCTCGCCCGCCGCCGCGGGGCCGGGGCCGGCCGCGAAGCAGGCGACCTGGACGCCGGGCGGCGGGGCGACCAGCGCGCCGCTCGCCGAGCTCAGGGCCTCGAGCCGGCCGTACAGGCCGTAGCCCGTGGGGCTGGTGGCGGCAGGGCGGACGTCGGCGCCCTTGGCAGCGGCGACGCGCGCGGCCGGCGCCGCGGCGGCCGGGGGCGAGGAGGCGCGCCGCGCGGGCGCAGGCCGCTGTCCGAGCGCGCGGGCACTGTTGCCGGCCTTTGTGGGCGCCGGCACCTGCTCCGGCGGCTGCCCCTGCCCCTGTCGCTGTCCCCCGCGCACCGCGGCGAGCGCGCGAGACCTCAGCGCGCCCGCCCGCTCGGCCGCCCCCGACCTGAGCGCGCCCGCCCGCTCGGCCGCCTCGGCCGCCCGGCCCGCCGCCCGCCCCGCGTTCCGGACGGCGCCCGCGGGCACGAGGTCCGCCAGGGGCGAGTCCATCAGCACGATGTCGGAGAACGCGTCCGACACGGAGACGGCGAGCCCATCCCACTCGGGCACCCCGACAGTGGCGCGGAGCGGGCCGCCGCCGTGGATGGCGCGGGCGACCGCGGTGCCGACGGCGGCGGCGACGGCGCCGGTGTCGGCGGCGGCGGCCCGCGGCGCGCCGAGCAGGAGGAGCGAGAGCAGCAGGGCGGCGGCGGCAGCCTTGGCGGCGGCGGCGGCTCTTGCGGCAGCGCGCGTCGGGCCGGCGGCGGGGGCGGCGGAAGCGGCGGCGGCGGCGGCGGTACGCGCGGCGGCCCCTGCGGCAGCAGCGTATGCACGGCGCCCGAGCCTGCCCCCGCCCGGGCCGCGCGCGCGGCCCATGCTCTTGTTGTTGCGAGAGAGATTCCGCGCCTCGTCCGCGTCTCGGCGCCTCGCTCTCTGTGTCTGCTGAAAATGCGGGGCGAGCGGAAGGGAGGGGGAGGCAGCGAGAGGGGGAGGGGGAGGTGGAGGGGGGAGAGGAGGGGGGTGGGGGGAGCGACTCTCGCGTCTCTCTTCGGTTCCGCTCTCCGGCCAGGGGTGTTTGCAAAATTGGGGTGGTGATTTATGAAGGAGGCCTGCAGTCGCAGCGAGCGTTACGTGTGTTTGGTGTGTGTTTCGGTCCGCGTCGACGTCAGCGAGCGAGCTGATGTCGGTAGGGAGGGCGGAAGAGGTCAGAGGCCTCAGGTCGGCCGAGAGAGGGGAAGATAGGACAAAAACGGGGGCAAAAAGAGCCCCCCGACCGCGCTGTCGCGGCCCCTTTTTCTCCGGCCCGCCGTTGTTCCACGGCGCGGTCGGAAAAAGGGCGAGGGGTCGGCGAAAGGGGAGGGGGGGAGGGGTTTGAGGGTAAAGGAAGGAAAAAAAGGACGCGAGCGCGCGCTCGCCGCTCAGCGCTCGCCGCCGCCGTTGCCGCCGCCACTGCCGCCGCCGGCCCGAGCGCCCCTCTCTGCCGACATGAGGCGCCGCTGGTGCTCGCTCATGGCCCAGGAGCGGGCGCCGAACTGGCGCACGGCGGCCACGTAGGTGCGCGCGACGCGCGCGCACCCGCCCGTGGCCACCAGGCGCGCCTCGGCCTCGGCGGCGCTGCCGCCCAGCGCCGCGGCCCGCGCGACGGCGGCCGCCGCCGACGACGCAGCCGCGATCGGCCCCGAGCGCGCCGCCGCCCGGTCGCCGCCGCCGCCGTCCCACGCCGAGGAGGAGCCCCCGCCCCCTCCTCCTCCTCCTCCTCCGAGGAGCGCCCGCGCGCGGCACGCGCTCAGCGCCAGGGCCTCAAACTCCGCGTCGCACCCCTCGCGGCTCTCGCCGTGCGTGCCGTAGCAGGCGTCGTGCGCGTGGCACGCGGCGCCAAAGGAGAGGTCGGGGATGAGCGCGCCGCCCACGTCGACGACGGGCATGGCGCGGGGCAGGCGGAAGGCGGCGCCCCCCGAGGGCAGCAAGGGGAGCGCCGGGAGCTTGGCGCCGGCGAGGCGGCGGCGGCGGCGCGAGCCCTGGGGAGGGGCGCCGAGGGAGGGCGCCGGGGCGGCGGCGGTGGCGTGGGCGTGGGCGGCGGCGGCCCGGGCGGCGGCGGCGGCCTGGGCGGCCTCCGCCGCAGCGGCGGCGCGCTGCGCGGCGGCCAGGGCGGTGGCGTTGACGCGGCCCGTGGGCGCAAGGTAGACGCGCGGGCCGCAGCCGTTGGTCGGGACGCCGTCGCGCGAGCGGTCGGGGAAGAGGCGCTGCGGCGGGAGCGCGAGGACGCGGGCCGGCGCCCTGTCGCCGCCGCCTGCGGCGCCCGCCTGCCGCGCGCTGCCGGCGTCGGCGGCGCTCTCGAGTCCGCCGCCGCCAACTGCCGCCGTGGCCGCCAACGCCTCGGCCTCTGCCGTCGTCGCCGTCGCCCCCGCCGCGGCCGCCTGCTGCCGCCGCCTCCGCCGGCCTCCCTTTTGCTGCCGCTGCTGATTCGTGCCGCCGTCCCCTCTCCCGCCCTCGCCGCCCGACTCGAGCTCGAACGGCGCCGTGACCAGCGTCTCGATCGCGCCGAGCCGCGAGAAGACGCAGTAGGCCGTGCGCTCGAGGGAGCGGCGCCAGGCCTGGGCGGCGGCCGCGGCGCGGCGCGCGGGCCGCTCCGCCGACTCTAGGAGCGCGCGGCCAAGCAGCCCGCCCGGCTGCTGCTCCTGCTCCTGCTGCTGCTGCTGCTCCTGCTGCTGCTGCTGCTGCTGCAGGCGGCGCGAGCTCGCCGGGGCTGCGCCGTGGCCCCCGTGGGCGGCCATCTTGCGCAGCGCGCGCGAGGACCGCGCGCGCAGCTCGGCTGCAGCCAGCGCCGCAGTGACGAAGACGGCGTCCTCCTGCTGCTCCCGCTCGCCGGCGGCGCGCGGCCGCGGCGCGCACGAAAACTCGCCCCCGGCGCCCGTCTCGGCGCGGCAAAAGGGCAGCGACGAGGCGCCCCGGTAGCAAGCCACCGCAACGCCCTCGGGGCGGGAGAGCGCGCCGGCCTTTGCCATCCACACGGAGCCATCGACGACAAGCGTGGGGGCGGCCGCGGCCGCGCCCGGCGCCCCGCTCGCTGCGGGCGGCGCCGTCGCCGTCGCAGGCGTCGTCGTCGTCGTCGTCCTTGTCGCAGGCGCGGGCCACTCTGCTGCTGCTGCTGGCGGCGCTCGCGACTGCGTCGCCGCCGGAGACATGGGCGCCCCGTCAAATGCACCGCCGCCAAAGGGCAGAGCGGCGTCCACCGCGGTCGTGGCGGCGGCGGGGGCCTGGCGCCGCGGCTCGGGCGCCGGCGGCGCCGACGCCGACGCCGGCGACGCCGACGAGGACGCCAGGCGCCAGCAGCCCGCCGCCGCGCCCCCGCCCCCGCCTCCCCGCCCGCCAGCGCAGAGCGCGGGGCCCGCGGCCACGGCCAGGCGCCCCGCCCCGCGCGCCGACGCCAAAGGCCCGTCCGCGTCGGACAGCGCGCGCGGCGCGGCGGGAAGCGCCACGGCCACCGCCGCGACCAGCAGCGCCAGCAAGGCCGCGCGGCGGCCGCACCCCAAGGCCCAGCCCCAGCGGCGCGACGGCGGGAAGAAGAGCATATTCGTATTCAGTGCGAGGGGGGCGGCGATGCGCGTTTCTCTCGCCCGCTCCTTCCCTTTCCTTTTGTGCCGCGGCCACTCGGGGCGGCGGCTGCCCGGCGCGCCGGCCGCCCCAAAGGGAGAGAGGCCGGCCTCTCGATTCCTCCTCACCGGCAGCGGCGGCGGCGGCCGCGAGCGGCGGCGGCGGCGAGCGACGTCCGGCAGAGACGAGGGAGAATCAAGCCTCCAATTGCGTCGCGCCCGCAGGGTCTGGGCGCGCAGCACCCCAGGGGCTTGGATGTTATGCCGAGCACGCCTCCCCTCGTCGCGGAGCGGGGATTGCAGGGGGCCTGGCGCTCCGGGCGGAGGGTGCGTTTCTTCGCGTCCGGTTTTTTTTTCCGTCTCCTCCGTTTCGCCGGTGAACGTCTTCCGCGGAAACGTAAAAGAGACGGGAATGGAGGGGGAAGGGGCGGATGTATCTTGCGGGAGGACAAGTCAGAGCGGCATCGTGGTCGATCACGCGGGGCGGAATCAGCTGACGACTGGGCGGAGGGGGGCGCGAAAGAGGACGAGGAAGACCGCTCGTCGCCGGGGCCTCGCAGCCGCCGCCGCCGCTGCCCGTCAGCGCGCGGACAGGAAAACAGGCCGAGGCCGCCGCCGCGCCGACCGTCGGCATTCGGCGGAGGAAAAAGCCTGGACGCTTTTCGTCCTTGCCGTCCCCATGGAACCAAAAGGGACGGGGCGCATGTCCAAGGGGCATCACCACTACCGCCGGGCAACAGCCGCGCGCACGGAAGCCACCACCATTCACAAAAGGTCGGGGGACTGCCGCCGCCGCCGCCGCGAGTAACGCCCTTCCGGTGGCCTGCCCCTCGTCGGGCGGCAGACGGCCATCTCCAAGCGCCGCCAGAGATTCTCGCGCGCGCGCCCTTTCGCCAGCAGCTCAATCGAGAGACCCGACATCAGGGCCGGGGGCATTTGCGCCCGCAGCAGCGCATGCGGCCGAGAAACGCGGGGGGCCGACGAGGGGCGCAAGTCCAGGCCAACGCTTACCCCCCCCCCCACACCCCCCCCCTCGTCGCTTCAAGAGAGCAGAAAATATTATCGTCCCGAGGGGGGGGGGGGGGGGGGGGGGGGCGGCCCCCCCCCCCGGGCCCCAAAAAACAACACACCCCCCCCCGGGGCGGCCCCCCCCCCCCCCCCCCCCCCCCCCCCCCCCCCC
>Ga0105055_10005288_pt1 | contig 18290 bp, 16 predicted proteins | sample BON03_FD_78090 | JGI IMG/M metagenome (GOLD analysis project Ga0105055, IMG submission 78090) | Freshwater microbial communities from Lake Bonney liftoff mats and glacier meltwater in Antarctica - BON-03 | ecosystem: Environmental > Aquatic > Freshwater > Ice > Glacier meltwater | place: Lake...
AGCCGTCAAACTAGGCATGCTCACGGCCAAAGGCGATTATCGCGTGATCAGCGACGCCGATCTGGCAGTGCCAATTGAAGAAGTGACAAAATTTTTGCCCCCAGGCTTGGATCCACGCACCGTTGATATTGCAATTGCTAGCCGTGAAGCGCCGGGCGCGGTGCGCAATGGCGAGCCATTTTATCGCCACCTGATGGGCCGGGTTTTCAATTTTCTGGTCCGCCTCTTGGCCGTGCCGGGTATCCAAGATACGCAGTGTGGCTTCAAGTGTTTTAGCAAAGAAGCAGCCGAGCTTGTCTTCCCACTGCAACGGATCGATGGCTTTGGCTTTGATCCCGAAGTGCTCCACATTGCGACACGTCGTGGACTGCATCTGGTGGAAATACCAGTCAACTGGTATTACGGCCACAACAGCAAAGTTCGACCGATCCAAGATACGATCGACATGGTTGCCGAGCTGATCAAAATCCGCCTTAACGGACGGCGTGGCTACTATGGAAGACGACAGCCGATCGATGATGGGTGTACAACGACGGTGATTGGCCCATAAGGCTAGTACAGCTAGGCACAAATCAGAATGAAAACCGGAATTTTGAAAAACATGTGCTAAACTGGTCTCCCAGCACAACCAAACGGATGGCAAGTGGAGGGGACCTCTTTAGTTGGGTTGGCTTTGGATTTTTTGGGTTTCTTATATGGAATGTTGAGTTCCAGGGTTTTGTAATCATCGGCAAAACCCTGGTAGCCCAAAGCAAGCCAAACTTTGACCTAAAGTGAAATCAGTTAGAAAGCAGTAGTTTTTCGAACTCTGGATCGAGATCGAATTTAGGCCAAAGACGCGTAAGGATTTGCTCAGGATCAAGATTGATGCGATCGATAAAATGCGTGCAAGCAGCAAAGAGCGCCCGCAGGGTCGGATAACAATGCAGTTGTGTGAGGTCTTCGCGCATCCATTTCCATAACCCTCGGGTGCCCAGTGGGCGCGGGTTGAGGTCAGGACTGTAGCCGGGCAAAGGCATAAGCGCGAAGCCCAATGCGGTCGCTGCCGCTTGGACTGGTTGCGCACGATGGCAATCACTCGAACGCCAAGCGGGCTTGCCCACGGTCGCCCAGGTGTAACCCAAGTCGCCCAGGTGTAACCCAAGTCGAGGTCACGATGAAAGTGCGACTCGTCAATGTAAAGATCGGGCATTGAAATGCCCTGCTGATACGGAAAACGGGTTAAAACACGTTAGCTGTAACGTGCTTTAACCCGTTTTCCGTATCAGTGAATTCATTCACTGGAATAGCTCAGCATGATCGAGGGCATAGGAACCGACTGCCAGCAGCAGAAAACTGCCAATCACCACGCTCGGCAGCGCCAGGAACTCGGCGAACGCCCGCCAGTGCGTTGCGCCGAATCCAGACTGGGTCTGCTTGTTCATCATCAACCCTTTCTTTGCTATCGTTCTCTCGCGGCGCGCCGATACCCCACCACCGGCGAACGGCGGCCCCAGCACACGTTCAAGTGCGTCCGCCGTGGCCTCATCGTCGCCCAGATCGTCCTGAGCGGGCTAGAGACCGAACCGACTTAATCGATCGCCCCTTCCGGCGCTTCCGACCAAAAGCCGGGTGCGCCGCAAATGGTCGTTGGCTTGGTAAAGGAGAGCGCCTGCCAGACGAGCGCATCGACATAGGTGGCGACCACCGCCTCGCCCTCGGCGGTTTCATAGATGCCCGTATACCAATACTCGATGATCTTGTTAGCGAGCGTACGCGTCCCTGCTTGTTCAAAGATGCCGCGCTGCTCGATCGCGGCCAGGGTAGTCGGCGGTGTTGCGGCTTGCAAACCCGCCGCGTCGAATAGCTGCGCCAAGGTTGCGCCCGCTTGTGGCGTGGCTTGCAAGCTCTGCAGATAGACGCGACCCAGCACTGGGTTCAGGTTATCGATGCCCGTGAGCAGTGCCGACAACGCCAGAAACGCCGCCAGCGGCAAGTCATCTGGCTGGGCAGCGGTTGTTGCCTGGGCTACCGGCGGCTGCGGGCTGGGCAAGATCGGGTGTGGCCTGGCGATCTGACGTAAGGGTGTCGGCGAATCTACGCTGCGTTGCACGCCGCAGGCTGCGAATAGGCTGCTGCCCAGCGCAACAAACAGACCTTGCAAAAATTGTCGCCGGCTTAGTGGCTGGGTCTTGGGCTGGTTGATCATATTTGTTACCCTTTCCCTCCTACGCGCGTGGCGCGCGAGTTGAGTTTGCCAATCGAACGTCGGAGCTGGTCTTGGGCGGCACGCACAGCGGCGGCAGTTTCAAACCGGGCAGACGCGGTGAGTGTCTTAATCAAGTCCGTCAGCGCCAAATCCAGTTGCGCCGTCAATACATGGTCGCCCAGCGCCGACAGAATCCGCAGGATTAGGTCTTCGACGCGCACCTGCCACGGTGCGGGCAGTCGATCAAACATCAGGGCAAAGGTATGCACCACTTCGATAAAATTTTGATGTTGCATCGATTCCGATGAGACCACCGCCAGCGTCTCAAACGTATCCATCAAGTGTTCGACTACATTATCCTGATAGACAACCGCAAAAGGTTGCGCAGCAGCCGCTTTATCTTCCTCGACCGACCAGCGCACCAGAATGTCGCGCAAACTGCGGATCGTTAACAACCCCGGCTGGAGGTTGGATTTGGCCGTAGAAATTGAAGTCCAGGCGACCATCTCTAGTTGCTCGATGCCATACGCCGGATCGATGGTGATATCGCGCTGCCCTTCCAGGTGAATGGCACGGCGCACAACCGCGCCCATGGCCGCCGCCGCTCCTTCACTTTGCGCCCGCACCGTGCCGAGCACATCCTGAAAGGCCAGGTAGGCGCCAATCGACACCTGCAGCACAACCTCAACTTCACCCGCCTGTTGGTTGGCGGCAGCGCCCAGCGCGGCAACGTCGATGTGGGTGATGATACCACTCGCAATCGTGCTCAACAGATCGCTAGTTGCCTGGGCATCGGCAAAGACGCGCGTGCGCAGAATTGTTTGCAACGGCGTCAACCAGGCGATTTCAGCGCGATCCAGGAAATAGAAACCGATCGCCAACAGCAGAAAGCCAAGAATGATCCAGGTTGGCAAGGCGAGAAATTCGGCAAAGGCACGCCGGACGGTATCATAAAGCGTGGTGTTGTCCTTGTCGCTTGGTCGCAAACGATTGCTGGGCTGGTTTTCTTGTGCCATTTCACTCACCAGAAGCCTGAGCATCACCGTTGGCGATGATGTTGGTAAAGCCGCTGAACAGTTGGCTGAAGTTGAAGCCATCATCCCGTTTTAGCGTGTACAAATAGGCAGCAATGTGGCGCGCATCTTGCTCGGTGACGCCCATGTTGGGCATCGCCGTCCCCGGCTGGATCGCCTGCGGATAGCGCAGCCATTGGATCAAATAAGCAGGCGTGTTGGGCAAGACGCCGGCAATGTAGCGGCGCTCGGCCCACCCTGTCAACGGCGGCCCGACCAGCGAGTTGGCCCCCGGCACACCGGGCACCAGATGACACGAGTGGCAGCCATAATCCTGAATCGCCTGCCACCCAAGCTCAACATCACCGCCGGGTGCGCTCACCTGCGTCTCTTCTGCTGCGCCCAACTCGGCACACCCCGCCAGGGGCATGGTCACGCTGATGATAAGCAGAAGCATAAAGCTGGCATGGCGTAGACGATTTACTTGTTTGTTCATTGTGCGTGTTCTCGTGTAGGAAACGGTCACTGCGCGCCCAGTGGACGCCCATCGGGTTATCCCTGATCTGCTTTTTCTGTTTCCCGTTTCCCGTTTCCCATCTCCAGCACAGTATGCGATATAGTCATAGCTCGCGCTTGATCAAGTTCAAGTCGCGCTCAATCGTATCCGCCGCCCACAGCGACAGGGCGGCAATCGTCAATGTCGGGTTGGCCGTGCCCACCGTGGGGAAGACGCCGCTGCCCAGCAAGAAGAGATTGGGATGGTCATGGCTGCGCTGCTCACCGTTGACGACCGACGTTTTTGGGTCAGCGCCCATGCGGTAGGTGCCCATCACATGCCCGGCGCCCTGGTGTTCTTCGCTGTGTTGAATCGTCGTCGCCCCCATCGCTTGAAAAATCTGCTCGCTCACCTGGCGCGCCACGGCCATGCCCTTCTTAACGAATTCGTCCAGGCTATAATAAAGGCGTGGGCGTGGGATGCCGAACGAATCCAGCCGGTCAAAGGCGGGTGTAATCCGGTTCTGGGGGTTGGGCAGTTGCTCGACCAGGTTGGCAAAGCGAATCTGGCGCGCAACGTGCGCATTGATCTGTTCGATCAGTTTTTGGCCGCGCAAGCCCTGGCCGATCAATTCTGTCGCCAGCGCGGTTGGGGGTGTGCCGGGAAAGCTCCAACCATCTTCGCCAATCGCCATACGAAAGGCCGAGTGTTCGCGCCGAAAGTCACCGTCGCGCAAAGACTCGATGCCGGCATTTTCCAGCGGCGAACGATAGGGATAGAGCGGCGCTTCGGCCAGCGCCCAACTCAGTTGAATCGGGTGGTCCATCAGGTTGCGCCCCACCTGGTCACTCGAATTGGCGACACCACCCGGCAATGCATCTGTGCGCGACATCAGCAAAATTTTGGGCGTCTCGATGGCGTGGGCGGCCAGCACAAAGATGTTGGCAATCGCATGTTGTTCGCGGCCATCCGGTCGCTTGAAGCGCACACCAGTCACCCACCCTTCGGCATTGACCTCGACTGTATGCACCACGGCACCGTCTAAAATCTGCACGCCCAAATCGAGCGCTTTCTGCACATGCACTGTGGCATCATACTTGGCAGCGATTGGGCAAATCGGCACGCACGAAGCGTTGCCGCAACAGGGCGGACGGCTATCATAGGTGCGCGAATTGCGCGCCTGAGGCGTGATGTGAACCGGATAGCCCAATCGGGCCGTTGCCAGCGCCACCTGCTTGTCCAGATAGGTGAGCGGCAGGGCATTCATCGGGTAGTGCGTGCTGCGCGGCGAGCCGAGGTCCTGGCCGCTGTCGCCGGCCACGCCTAACGCTGCCTCGGCGCGGCCATACCACGGTTCCAGATCAGCATAGCTGATCGGCCAATCGACGGCGACGCCATAGCGCGAACGCAATTGAAAATCGCTGGGCAGATGACGAAGCGCCGTACCCAGCCAGTGCCAGGTCGTGCCGCCCACGCGCCGCACGTAGGTGCTCTTGAACAGGTCTGGCCCCGTCTGTACGTAGTACCCTTCCAAATCCAAGACCGTGGGCTGCGGCGCATAAAAGGGGGCTGGATAGGGCGATTCCGGCACTTTCGCCACAGCATTGCGATAGTTGTTCACCGACTCGATGCGGTTGGCGGGCGGGCCCGCTTCCAGCACCAACACCTTGACGCCGGCCTGCGCCAACTTCCACGCCGCCAGCATACCGGCAACACCGGCGCCGACAATCACCACATGGGCTTGCAATGGTTCCGCCACGAGTATGCTCCCGTTTTATGCAGTAAGACAGTGGGTCAGTGGGTCAGTGGGAGACGATACTGACCCACTGTCTTACTGCTTTTCACTGTCCTACTGTCCACGACTAACTAACGACAATTCAATGACCAACACCGCCGTCGCCCGAAACTGGCCCGCGTATTTCGCGCACCTGCTCTGGGTTGATCACGGGCGCCTGATTGTCCCAACTGTTGCGCACATAGGACAGAATCGCGCCAATATCCTGGGCCGAAAGATTGTCACGGAAGCGCGGCATGCCGGCGCGCCCGTTCAAGACGACGGTGACAGCCGGTGTTGGGTCGTCGGTCGTGACAAACCCGTTGCCGGCCAGGGCAGGATAGACGCCTTGAATTCCCGCGCCCTCTGCTTGATGACAGGCGGCGCAGTTGGCAACATACAGTCCCTGGCCGGTTGTGATCAGCGCCTCGGCTGCCATCGACGGCGCGGCTGCCTCGGCGCTTTCATCGATCTCGGTCATGTCGTCTGCTTCCGGCGGGTCGCCCGCGCCCGGGTCGCCCTGATTGTCCGTCTGCGGGGGAGCCGCCGTTTCTGCTGACGATTCTGCTGACGATGTGGCCGCAACGGCGTCTGTATTGCCGGCTGCGGGGGCTGTCGTCGTCTGGGTAGTCGTTTGCGTAGTCGATACGGTTCCCGTCGCCGTCATTTCGGTGTTTGCATTGGCGGCGGGGACGGCCGGGGCTGTTGTCGTTGCTTCGGCGGGCGCGCCGGTTGCAGTCGTTGTCGCTGTACCCGTCACCGTGCCTGTCGCTGTGATTGGATTCGCCGCCGTCGCAGTGATAGTTTCCGTCACTAGGGGGCTGCTAGTCATCGTTGCCGTCAGCGTTGCGCTTGTGGTCGGCGTCATGCCGGCTGTTGCCGCCTGCGCCGTTGGCGTCATTGCTGCCCCCACCGCGGCATTACCGGCGGCGGGCGTCGGTGTGACGACCATAATCATAATCTGGATCACCGCGCTGGCCTGATTCGCAGCGGTGTCAACAGCCTGCGCCGGAACTGCCGCTGCCCCAGTGGCGGAGGTTGGTGGGACCACGACAACCTGAATCTGAATCGGGTTCGCCATTTCAGCTTGATTCGCATTCGCAGCAGGTGCGGCGGTTTGGACGGTTGGTGCCGGCGTGGCTTGCGCGGCCGCCGCCCCCCCACTTTCTGCCGCCGTTTCTCCACCCCCCGCGGCTGGCGCTGATGTGCTGGCAGGTGCGGCGGCCGCACTTTGATCCCCGCGCACCTGGCGCACTTGCGCAACCGTGACAGGAGAAGCGCTATTGCCCCAAGCGTTGCGTGCGTGCGACAGGACGCCAGCGATCTGTTGGCCGGAGAGTGAATCCTCGAAGGACGGCATCGCCCCTTGCCCGTGCAAGACCAGGTTGATCGGCGCCGCGGGGTCTTCGCTGGTGAGCAAAGCACTGCCGGCAAGCGCCGGGTAAAGGCCGGGCCGTCCTTCGCCGCTGGGCTGGTGGCAAGAAGCGCAGTTGGCGGCATAGACTTGCTCGCCCATGCTGATCAATTCCTCCTCACTCATGGGGGTGGCGCCTGGGGCTGCCTGCGCCACTGCCGCCCCACCCCCACCCGTTTGCGCGGCAGGCGTGTCACTTTGCGCCATCTCACTGCCTGGTGCCGGGGTGGCCGGCGCAGCCACCGCCCCCGCTTCACTCCCGCCCGCGGCCCCAGTCCCTTCTGCGCCCGATGCAGCGGTTGGTGTAACCAGGACAACCACGATCTGCGCAGGTAAGGCTGCGCCTGCCGCTTCTGCTGCTGTGGTTGGCAGCGCCAGCGCCGGCGTCGGTACTTGGGCCTGTGCTTCATTGCAAGCTGACAGCATCAGCAGACTGATGGTAAGGGCTGTCAAAATCCACTCGATTCGTAGCGGTTTCATATGCCTGTTATCCTCCCTGTTCCGCTCTTGCCCGTGTATGCAACTTTTCCATCTGCAACCACACCGACCGCACCGAGCCTTCCATCCACCCGCCCAAATAGCTCAGATACTCACCAATCAGATAAACCCGACCGTCGGGTTCGAGCAGACGGGGATAATATTGCTGGCGCGTTTGCTCGGTGTAGGTAGACCAACCGCCCAGATGGTAAGGCACACGGTGCCAGGCCACCGAAAAACCGTTCTCGAAGGTTTCGCGATAAGCAGGGTGAATTTTGCTGCCATATTCCAGGGCCAGTTCGATCCGTTCCTGGTTAGACAGATTGCTAACCTGGCTGGCGGCGTTGCCAGTGTTGTAATACGCTTGCAGTACACCCTTTTGCCCCATGAACCCATACGAAGGATAGGCGATGCTGCCTATCGTCGGCACATTGGTGCGCGTCACGCCACCAAAAATGTCCTCATCTTCTTCCCAAAAACGCCGGCTAAACTGCAAGCCAATTTTGCCTGCCATTTGATAGGGCACATTGAGAATCGCGGTTGCCATCTCCGGCGAGAAATCGAGTTGCAGCGTGGGCAGCAACGTCAATGGGATGCTGGACAGGCAATAGGCGCCCGTGACTTCGCGCGTTTCGCCCGCCGCTAAATCCTGATAGACAATCCGCACGCCATTCTGATCCTGGCGAATCTCGCTCACCGCCGCCTGATAGGTGATCTTGTCCGCGCCCACGGCCTCGGCCAGGGCATAGGCCAGGCGGTCCATGCCGCCCACCGGTTGCAACATCGTCGTCTGCTGGCTGTAGGCGGCGACCGAAGCAAGATAATGGCCCTGGGCGCGATGAAGTTCGGCGGTGTAGGGCAACAGATCTTGGAAGGCATAAGGCGGCTTTGGTTCGCCCAGCTGCATGCCTGCCCCCGGCGGCGTTATATACCCACGCCGGGCGGTGCCGGTATAAGTCAAGCTGTCGGGTTCCAGCAAGCCTTCACGCACCAGATAGTCAATCAGTTGTTCAACGTTTTCATCGGTCAGGTCGGCATCCAGTTGCTGCTGTTGGGCAAACTTTGCCAGCAACTCGGATGTGTAGCCCTGCGTATCGGCTTGCAACGCCCGCATGCGGATCGGTTGGCCGGACAAGGGGCCAAAGTCACCCTCCACATAGGCGTAGCTGGCCTCGCCATAATTGACAAAAACTTCCAGCGGCACATTGAGTTCGCGCGCATAGTGCAGCACGCCCGTGTGATGATGCGGGATGCGCCAGGGGCCGGGGTTAAAGTATTGGCCTTCGTCAAACTCGCACACCTGGCGTTCACCGCCATGTTCGGTCAACTCATCGCCGCGCCGCACCGTCCAGTTGTGGCCGCCCGGGCGATTGATCGCGTCCAAAACCTGGATGGCGTAGCCCAGTTTGCCCAACTCGTAGGCAGCCGTCAGCCCGGCCATGCCCGCGCCCAGGATGATCAGCTTGACGCCATTCACCTGGCCGTCCAGGGGCGGCAAATCCTGGCGCGCCGGTCGCGCCAGCGCCCAAGAGTCCAGCGTCGCCCAGACTGCGGTAGAGCCACCGGCGGCGGCAACGCTCTGTAGAAATCTACGCCGGCTAATTTTTGGTTGGATCATCATTCCTCCTTTTTATCGTAGGCGCTGCTTACTCAGCTGAGGCTGTTTGCCCTATACTGCGAATTTGCTCCCCACTAATTGGCGCTGCCTCGTTGTTCCAGGCATTGCGCACATACGAAAGCACGGCCGCCAGTTCCTGATTTGAAAGCGTGCTGGCAAACGCCGGCATCACGCCCCGCCCGTGCAACACCGTCTGGATCAGCGCCGTGGGCTGGCTGGCCGTGACCAGCGCATTGCCGTTGAGGGCAGGAAAGAGGCGCAGATTGCCTTCCCCATTGGGTTGATGGCACGGCGCGCAGTTGGTTGCGTACACGGCCTCACCCCAATCGATCAGTTGGGCGGCGTCCAGGGCTGCCGGCTCACCACCCTCATTCATCGGTTCCGGCACCATTCCAGCCCTGGCAGTGGGCGCAGCTGCCGGCGCAGCGATCGGCGTGGCTGCAGGGGGCGCAGCACAAGCCGTCAACAGCAGGACGCAGATCGTCAGGTTTGCCAAAATTTTGCCTAAAACAGCGTGCCGCATCATTTATGCCCATCCACACGGTTGCAAAAACAAGGGGGGGATGCCCGTTGCCAGAATTGTGATCGCAAAAAGCCCATTAAGCCAGACGCCCACCAGCGCCATAAATGGGGCATAGCTGCCCTGCGTGCCGCCTTCTATGTCCTTGCGCCGCTGCCAGGTGCGATAGGTCAACACGCCAGCCACCAGGTTGATCAGCGCCGCAAGCATGGTTAGCGCGAATACAGAGACCGCAATGCCGTTAAAGCTCAACACGCTAAAGTGCAAAAGATCGGCCTTGCACGCCGCTTCCACCAGCAGATAGACCACCAGAAAATGCACGCTGTAGACAATCGGCCCGGCCAGCAAACCAAACCAGAGCGAACGCCCGCCAGACTGGATTTCCTGTTGTTCGATGGTGGTTGTCATGGGTTGATTCCTGAGGCTAGTAGACGGTAGACGGTAGACGGTAGTAAAGAGCAGTATGCCGTCTACTGTCTACCGTTTCCCTAAATCAGATAGGGCGCGCCGTACAGTGTGCCTGCCGTTATCAGCCACAAGACGAGCAAGGCGTCCCAGTAGAGCGCACCAATGGCGACGGCGACGTGTTCGCGCGCCGAGTAATGGCCCCGCCACGCCCAAAATTGGGTAAAGAGATTCTGGCCCAGCGCGCCCAACGTGATCACAAAGAGAAAGCCACTCAGCGTATAAAAGAGCGAAGCATAGGCGTGGATCGATTGGTTGAAAGGCAGGCGGGTGAAATCATAGAACAACAGGCCAAACGCCGCCGCGCCCAGCCCAAAGGCAAGCAGCAGGCCCATGCGCAAGCGGCGCTGGTTGTCCGCTTCGATCGCTTGATTGGCCCAACGCATGGCGCCTACGCCCAGCAGCAGGAGCACGCTGCTGATCGCCGCCACGGGCCAGTTGGGCAACGGAATATTCGCCGGCGGCCAAACCGGATTTTCCAGGCGGATGTAGAAATAGCAGAAGAGAAAGACGCCCAGCGCAATGGCCATCAGCAGAATCAGCAAGCGCATTGCCCAACGGTTGACGGTGGGGCTGCCGTTAGGATGCACCACAATATTGTGTTCGCGTTCAAAGGCCAGCTCGCGCTCGGTGGTGGCCACCCGATCCGGCCAGTGCCAGCCAACCAGCCCACCAATCATAATCAGCGCACCCGCCAGCACCAGGCTGCGCAACGAGAAGATTTCAGCAGTAAAGATCAGCATCAAGCCAATCGCCGTGACAAACGGCCAGATCGACGGCCCGGCAACGCGAAAGATTTCCAGCGGTTGGGCGTCGAGCACGGTGGTGGTCATGGCGGCGCGCCAGGTAAGCGGCCAGCCGGACAGCCCGGCCAACAGGCGGCCCGTGCGATCGTCGCCCTCGAAAACATCTTGCTGTTGCCACAGCGGATGACGGCCATGCACCTGCGGCAGCCGGGCAAAGCCGTAATTAGGCGGTGGCGAGGCGGTGGACCACTCCAACGAATCTGCCCCCCACGGGTTATTGCCCGCCGCTTCGCCCCGGCGCAGGCTGTAGAAAACGTTGATCACGAACAAGAGGATACCGATCCCCAGTACAAACGTACCCAGGGTGGAGATCAGGTTATAAATCTGCCAGCCGCTGCTCGCATCATAGGTGTAAACGCGGCGCGGCATGCCCAACAGCCCGGCAATGTGCATCGGGAAAAAGGTCACATTGAAGCCGATGAAGGTGAGCCAGAAGTTCCACCGCCCCAGCCGTTCGTTGATCAGCTTGCCGGTGAACTTGGGAATCCAATAGTAAAAGGCGGCAAAAACCGGGAAGGTGACGCCGCCAATCAGCACATAGTGAAAGTGGGCGACGATAAAGTAGGAATCGGTCACTTGCCAGTTAAACGGCGCCAGACCGATCATCACGCCGCTGATCCCGCCCAGCAGAAAGATCAGGAAGAAGCCAATCAGAAAGAGAAACGGCGTCTTCCAGACCGGACGCCCCTCCCAGATCGTGGTCAGCCAGGCAACGAATTGCACACCGGCGGGGATGGCGATCATGATGCTGGCCGCCGAGAAGAAGTTCATGGCGATCTGCGGCAGCCCGGCCGTAAACATGTGGTGCGCCCACAGCGCAAAGCTGATAAACCCGGTCGCGACCAGCGCCATGATCACATAGGTGTAGCCAACCAGTGGGCGGCGCGCAAGGACGGGGATCATCATCGAGACCATGCCCACGGCGGGAATAAATTGAATGTAGACCTCTGGGTGGCCGAAAATCCAGAAGAGATGTTGCCAGAGCAGCGGCGCACCGCCGGCCGATGCGTTGAAAAATTGCGTGCCAAATTTGCGGTCCAGTTCCAACAGCAGGCTGCCGATCAGCAACGTCATAAAGGCAAAGAGAATCGAAACGGCGGTGATCAGATAGGCCCAGGCCAACACAGGCATGCGCCCCAACGTCATGCCCGGCGCGCGCATGCTGGTGATGGCGATGATAATCTCAATCCCGGCGGCAATCGCCCCGATCTCGGCCACGCCCAGCGCCAGCAACCAGAAATCCATAGCGAGACCGGGTGAATATTCTGGCCCGCTGAGGGGTGTGTAGGCATACCAACTGGCGGCCGGCACGGCGTTAAAGAAATAGCTCGAATAGAAGAGCAGGCCACCCATGACAAAGGTAAAAAAGCTGAAGACGCCCAGGCGCGGAAAGGGCATTTCGCGGTTGCCCAGCACCATCGGCAGCAGGTAGATGGCGAAGCCTTCCAGCAGCGGTACTGAAAACAAATACATCATCGTGGAGCCGTGCATGGTGAACAGTTCGTTGTAGCGCTGCGGGCTGAGAAAGGTGTTTTCCGGGCGGATCAGTTGCAAACGCATCAGCAGTGCGCCGATGCCGCCGATGAGAAAGTAAATGAACGCCGTCACGATGATGCGTTTACCGATGGCGTCATTCTGTAACGAGCGAAACCAGCCGACAAAGCCCGGCGGGTCCGCCCACAGCTGCTCCAGCCGTTCTTCGCTCGCCATTTCCGGCGAAATTTCTCTGCTGCGCGGGCGCGCACGCACCGGAAAATCGGCTGTGCTACCGGCGCTGCTATCGACGGACATAGTGACTCCTTGGTTTGATGACAGACCAACGACCAACGCCGGATCAACGTTGGTGATTCGTCCTACTCCAACGTAGCCAGATAGGCCAAGAGCGCCTGCAAATCTGGCCCAGTAAGATCGGTGGGTGGCATGTGGTTGCCGGGCTTGATCTGTTGCGGCGCCGTAATCCAGCCGCCCAGGTTGCCGCGATTGTTGGCCAGCGTGCCCGCGGCCAGGGTGCGCCGGCTGGCGAGATGGGTCAGGTCCGGCCCCAGTTGACCAGTAGCGCTGGTGCCGCCGATGGCGTGGCAATTGACACAGGTTGATGCCAAAAATACCTGCTCGCCCTGCTGCGCCAGCGGCTCAACCGGCGTTGCGGCTGGTTGGCGTTGTTGCTCTAGCCAGGCGGCAAATTGTTCGGGCGGCTCGGCCACCACCACAAAGGCCATCTTGGCGTGCTGAATGCCGCAAAATTCGGCACATTCGCCCCAGAATGCGCCCGCCCGATCGGCCTGAATCCACATCGTCGTCGTCTGGCCGGGGATCATGTCTAGCTTGCCGTGCAGATTGGGAATCCAGAAATTGTGGACTACATCTTGTGCTGACAGTTTGATCTGCACCGGCACGCCCACCGGAATGTGGATTTCGTTGGCCGTCTCGATTTGTTGATCCAGATAATGGACTTCCCACCACCACTGGTGGCCGATCACCTGGATCGTCAGCTCCTGGGCGGCGTCGGGGGCAGACAGGGCGCGCATGGTGTTGACGGAAAACGCAAAGAGCAACAACAAGATGATCGCCGGTGCGACGATGCCGGCCCACACCACAAAGCGGGCGCCGCCAGGGCTGGGTCGAGTTTCCGGTTGATCAGAGGTTGGCAGGTTGCGCTGACGGAAAAGCGCAAATCCCAAGAAGGCAACCACGACAAAAAAAACAACCATGCCCAGCCCAAAGATTAGCCACCACAAATCGGCAATGCGCGCCGCAGCGGGGCCTTGCGGGTTTAAGATTGAACGTGGATTGGTACACCCAGCCAGCAGGAAGAGGCAAAGCAACCAAGCAGGCGCACATGGATGGCGGGGTGCAGCGACAATTTTAGACTTGGCTGGCATAGGCATCTGTGTTCCATTTTCGCCCTACGTATGAAATCAAGCGTTCGGTCAATTGTAGCCGCTCTACGATTAATTACAACTATGAAACGGTAACGACTTGGTATCAAACTGGTATCAAACGGGCTGGTATCTTCTGCATATTTCGGGGTAAACAGTTCAAATCTACAGCAGCGCCCTATACTACTAAATTGGGGCTGTATTCCTCGATCCATTGCCTTTGATTGCGCAGACGATAGCCCACGCCTGGCACAGCCACTATGTACCGAGGACAAACTGCATTGCTGCCTAGTTTGTAACGCAGGCGTTTAACACAATTCGTAATCACTTTGCGATCACCGGTTTGCGGGCAATAAGACCAGACCTGTTCGAGCAACTCATCATACGTCACCACTTTGCCGATCTGCTGCACCAAATAGGCCAAAAAACGAAACTCGGTCGAACTGAGGGTAACCGGGGCACCGTCTACCGTGATGCACCAGCCGGGCAGATCGATACACAGCCCGCCCACCTCAACAACTGGAACGGACGGCTGCGCCAGCCAATCTGCGCTTGCCTGGCAGGAGGGCGGCTGATAGCCTTGCGCCGACAGCATTGCCGGCGCAAGGCTGGCCTCACTTTTGGGCGTGACTAATAGAACTGGCGCTTCACTCTGGGTGGTTAATAAGTGGCATAGAGCGGGTGTAACGTTTGACATCTGGGTGTCGATAATCAACAAATCGCCCGCACTCTTTTGCTGAAGCAGGTGGGCAACATCGGCAATCGCTCTGGCCGGCCACCCAGCCTGCATCAAATTGCCGGTCAAACCCTGGCTCAGGGGGCCTTCTAACACTAAAATGTAGTTTCCCATACACATCCGTTCCTCTGTTCTACGTTGCTTCGTTCAAGCAGGCATTAGGTTGACGAAAGGTCAGCTTCGCTTGCGGGAAGCGGCTGGTAGCGTGCAGCACAAAGAACGCTTAAGCATGCGTACTGCGTAAAACGTAATTACGTTTTACGCAGTACGTTGTATGCATTAACGCGCTCGGTAGCCGTAATGGTCGTGCAGACTCTGCTCGTACTGCTGATCGGGCAACGCCGACGAATCGTATTCTGGGCTGTGCTTGATTTGCGCCTGCGTCATTTTGACGTAGATGCGCGAGCCGTTCCAATCCACACGATCAATCCAGTCTGGCGCCACCAGCACCTGCTTGCCGGGCAGCCAGTTACCGGTGTCCACCACCAGGTAGCGGATCGTCCAATCCGTATCGTCCACCAGGCAATCCACCGCCTGGCCGATGCCGCCGTCGGTGGCCTCAATCGCATAGCGGGTGAGGTCGCGCATGCTATGGACGTGCGACGCTTCCGCATTCTGCATCATCGTGGTCACTTCGTCGGGTACAGGGGTGGCCGATGCGCCGGCCAAGGGCGCCATCGTCATCGGCGCGCCGTACATCATGGCCGATGCGCCCCCCCAATAGGCGGGCCAGCCATAGTAGCCATATAACTGCGTCTCGTAACCACGCGTAATCGGCATAACCAGGTCAACCTCCGGGCTATCTTTCACTTGCTGCCTGGTCAGGTTCACGGGCAACACTTGCTGGTCCCAGTTGGGCGTGCCCAAGGCGTCGGGCGCAATCAGCACGCGACGGCCAAACAGCCAGGAACCCACATCCACTGCCAGATAGCGAATTTCCCACTCATCGGCGTCAAAGTAGAAGTCATGCGCCTGGCCGATCTCATCGTCCGTGGCGCGCAGGGTGTAACCGAACAAGGTATTTGCTTTGCGTAACATGGCGTACTCCTTTTTTGGTAAATAATGCTTGCTAAATACTATTGGGTGCGTCCCAAATGTTGGCGTAGCCTACGGTCATCAAGTGAGCACCAACGCGCTTAGCATAAAATCGCTCAATCGACAGTAGACATTATCGGGAATAAGCTCACACCTCTGGTGGGCAAATTGTCCGCTCTCGTGTAAATTCCTTATTCCCGATAATGTCTAGTCTATCGGCTAAACAACCTTCTGCCTATAGGTCTAAGTACACATTAAAGACACAAAGCTGGATATAGAAACGCAGTAGAAAATGCTGGAAATAAATATAAAGCTGCTCAAAAGGCGTGAAAAATTAATTGCGGCGCCGATCGAGTTGTGTCTTTTGTTGATAAGCTTTACCTGTTACCAGTCTGATACCAAGGCGTTACCAGTGCGAGGTTGAAATGAAGTGCCCAGTGTTATAGGCTTATCAATTACAAACTGCGGTGCGGTTTGAGCGGAAGTCTGCCAACGAACTGCGCCTGCTTGTTGTTTTACCACATAGTTTACAGTTCAATATCAGGAACCCCGATAGGGAGAAAAGGAGAGTCGAATGGATACAAAGAAAGTGGATCGCGCACGACCCGGCAGCATGTTCATGTTGTCGCTGCTGGTTGTGTTTGGGCTGGTCTTGGGTGGCTGTGGCGTACCCAATCAACCCGAAGTGGTGGTCGTGCCGGATGCTGCCGACACGCCGGCAGTCCCGGTCGCAACCGATACCCCGGTGGTTGCCGACCCAGTAACCGACACAACTACGATGACTGATGCGGCTGCGCCTGGCGTGGCCGGCGACACCGTTGTTCTGCCCGGTGGTGGCATCGTCGATGCGGAAGATGTTTTCGTCACCGCCACTTCGCTGCTTGGCTACAACTGGCAGAATCTCAACGGCGATGTCAGCGGCGAGCTCGAGGATTTGTTGATCGACCTCAACACCGGCCGAGTGCTCTTTGCCACGCTGGAATATGGCGGCGTCTTAGAGATTGGCGACACGAAACTGCCCGTGCCACTCAGCGCTTTTGTCTGGGGGCCGGAAGGCCAATTAATTCTCAACATCGAAGAAGAACGGCTGCAAGACTTTCCCAGTGTTGGCGGCGACTGGCCCGATTTTGCTGACGCGACCTGGGATGACGATGTGAATGGCTACTGGCGCGATCTCGGCGTCGATTCTGGCTTCGACTTCACCGAAGCCACGGATCGAGTAGGCTGGGTTTCCGACCTGGTCGGCTATCCGGTGGGCGATGTGGGGCTGGGCGTGGGCAATGTCAGCGACATGTGGATTGACCTGGGCCAGAACTATGTGCGCTATGTGGTGCTCGGCTACGGCGCCGGCACGCTGGCAAACCGACCGGTGGCCGTACCCTTTAGCGCCTTTGACATGGCCGCCTTTGGCGATCAATTTGTCTTTGCCCCCGGCGTAGATGCCACCGTGCTGGGAAATGCGCCCAGCTTTGCCGACGACGTGACGGGCGTAGTGCCGCTCAACCCGGACTTTGATGATGACCTGGAATCCTACTGGGCCGATCGTGGCTATATTGTTCAACCATAATGCCAAGCGCAAAACACAGATTGCTAACGCCTTGCAGAATTACGCAGAAAGCGCCGCCGGTTTTACTCAGTAGCGCCGGCAGCGAACAGCGCCGGACGCAAGCGATACTGTAGTTTTCTACGCTTATGCTACCGCTTACCCCTTCTTGGCCCGTCAAGCTGAGAACGGGTAAGCGGTAAAAGGTCAATCGGCTATGCACATAACGCCACAAAATCGTTCAATCGTGTGGGCTATCGCTCTGCTCAACTTGCTATTCCACATCGCAGGCTATATATGGGATTTGTACGACCGGCTTTGGTGGTTTGATAAATTCCTCCATCTATACACACCCTTTGCCATCACGCTGCTGCTGGCGCTCTACTTGTATGGCGTTGTGCTTACCGGGGCGCGTGACCGTCCGTTACTGCTGGTGTTGACCATTGCCAGCCTGGGGATCGCAATCAGTGGGTTGTGGGAGGTGGCTGAATGGGGGTATGATCAAATCGTCGCTGGCAATGCCATCAAAGGCAAGCTTGATACAATCCTTGATCTGATCATGGGTTCTATTGGGTCGATCCTGGCCGGACTGGTAAGCCTCTGGATGGTGCAACCAGAATCGCGTGCAGAGTACACCGTAATCGAAATTATGCGACATTAGAATCAGTTTCTACCACTATGATGGTGCTGGGTTGGCTCCACCAATATAATACGGGTGGCCCAGCCGCAGTTGTCTATCGCCATAGCGGTGGCCATTCCCCCTTTTTACCCAGGACGCAAAAGTTGAGATTGTAACGACCGTAACGACCGTCACTCAACAGTATTGCCATGCGACTCTGGATGAACTTCGTCATGCCTGCCAAACTTTTATTGACGACATTACTCGCAATCCGCTCCAGGTCGTCGCCCGCCTTTGGCCCCGCTTTGACCTTGATTCCGAGGTCGAAAACCTCCGATTTTCATCCTGAACTCAGTATGGGCGCAAATAACTATGCGGTGAGCCAGTAAATCAGTGAGCCAGTGGATAGTTTTGTACTGACTTACTGGCTCACTATTTACGCCCAACGCGGCTAACCCAACTGCATCACGCGGTCGCGCTCACGCATGGCCTGAATTACCTGGACGGCATTGGCTATATAATGAGCCACCAGCGGCGCAAGCAAACTACCTTGCGTGATAAACAACCAACCAAAGAGTAAACCGGCCAGTGTGGCCCCCATGACACCCCACACGCCCTGGGGCAAATGCAACCAGCCAAAGAGCAAAGCAGACGCCACCATCAAAACCGGTGCTGGCAAGATTGGCGCCAGGCCACCCAGCAACAAG
>Ga0105055_10005291_pt1 | contig 18288 bp, 17 predicted proteins | sample BON03_FD_78090 | JGI IMG/M metagenome (GOLD analysis project Ga0105055, IMG submission 78090) | Freshwater microbial communities from Lake Bonney liftoff mats and glacier meltwater in Antarctica - BON-03 | ecosystem: Environmental > Aquatic > Freshwater > Ice > Glacier meltwater | place: Lake...
AGCACCGCCATCAGCACGAAATCCTGCGTCCCAAGCCGGAACACACCGCCCTGCGCCAACCCCAGCCGGTCGATCAGCACCCGGTCCATCACCGCGCCGGGCAACCCGTCCTGTCCGTCCAGCGCCATGGCCAGCGGCATCTCGGGCTCCAGCGCGACAGAACCGTACAGCGGATAGGCGGCATCGACGCCCTTCACCTGCGTCAGCCCCCGTTCGGCGTCGTCGCCGCGCGTCACGCTGGCCATGCTGCGGAAATCCACGATCTCGGACGCCGGTCCCAGGCTTTGCACCCATGCCCGTTCCTGTTCCGATGCGAACCGATAGGTCAGTTCGATCGACGCATCGCCCCCGAGGATCGACGCGCCCTCGCGCTCCAGCCCCCGATTGATGCTTTCGCGCACCGTGCCGACGGCGGCAATGGCCGCGATGCCCAACGCAAGACAGGCCAAGAAGACGCGGAACCCCTTGATCCCCCCACGCAATTCGCGGCGGGCAATGCGGGTGGCAAGGGCAAGGCTCATGGGAAACGGTCCGTCTGCTGAAGGGTCGCGGCACGACCATTGGGCCATGCCGTGCGCTTGGTGTCAGATAGGGCCTGTGGCTGTGTCCTCAAGTGGTGCCAGTGCCCGGTCGTGCGAGGGCGATGCCTCAGCTCTCATACCGGGTGGAGCCGCGCCGGTTGGCATCCACCGGCAGGCTGAACAGCAAAGGCTCATGCACGCGCTGGGCGCAGGCCTGGCGCGGGCAGACGTGGCAGTTGATGCCGATCCGCGCCACGTTTTGCGCACCGTCGCCGGTCAGCGTGGCGCCGTCGCCCACCCGCGCCATATGCTCGCGCTCGCAACCCAGCGTCACCACAGGGCGGCGATCCTGGCTGTGGCGGCTCAGCACCGGGCGGTTTGTGGTCCGGCTGAGCGTGAAATACTGCCCCGCATCGGGCAGTTCGACGATCTGCGGCACGATCACGCCGGGTGACGAAAACGCGGCGTGGATGTTCCACACCGGACACGACCCGCCCTGTTCGGCCAGGGTGAAACTGGTGGCGTTGAACCGCTTGGTCACGTTGCCGGCCCGGTCCACCCGCAGAAAGAAGAACGGCACGCCGCGTGCGCCCTGTCGGTGCAGGGTGGTCAGCCGCTGGCAAACCTGCTCGAACGACACCCCAAAGGACGTCGCGATGCCGTCTATGTCGTATTGCGTGGCCTCGGCCACCGCGAAGAACCTGTCATAGGGCATCAGCACGGCGGCAGCATGGTAGTTGGCCAGTTCAACCCGGCACCGCGCCCGCCCCGCTTCGGACGAGATGCCCGAGGTTTCGATCAGGTCGTCCAGCAGCGGCGCACAGGTGACAAGGCACAGCACATGGGCCAGCTGAAAGGTGCGGTTCACCGGGTCAAGGCCCTCGGACAGCAGCACACGCCCCGCCTTTGCATCGAACAGGCGCAGGCATCGGGCAGATCGGCCAGCGGCACCACCAGGGTTTCGATGCCAAGCTCGGTTTGCAGGTGCCGCTTGAGGCTGGAATACAACTCGTCCGCCGTGCCGCCGATGGCCGCGCGGGCCGCGTCGGCGGCGGATTCAAGATCGGGGCACCTCTATTAATGCGACATTCCGGGCTTTCCCATGGCGTAACCCATTGATTTAATGAGATGCGACTTCTGAAATTTTGCATTAATAGAGGTGCCCATCGGCAAAATGGTTGGAATGATCGCGAAAGAAATCGTGGATCGCCGTTTCCGGCGAGACCGCCAAAGGATCGGGCATGGCCGACGAGGTGCCAAGCCGCCGCAGGCTGTCCAGCGCGTGGCGGTGATTCTTGTAGAGGTGCAGGAGCCGTTCCACCACCCGAGGCGCATGATCGACGACGGCGCGCAGTTCCTGAAGGTCGGGGGGCGCGCCCGGGAACAGCGGATCGCGCACCGTCGCGCGCAGATCGGCCAGGCGCGTCACCTCGCCGTCGCCCACCAGCTTGCGCCAGTCCACGCCATAGGCATCGCTGACCGCCATCAGAACCTTGATCGACAGGCTGCGCTGATTGTTCTCCAGCAGGTTCACATAGGCCGGGCTGATGCCCAGACGCGCCGCCATCTGCGCCTGCGTATGCTTGCTGGTGCGCCGCAACTGGCGCAACTGGGGGCCGCCGAGGGTCTTTCGCATGTTTACAACATTACACTTTCCGATTCTGTCTGCGCAATGATTGACGCGCTGATACGCTTTTTCGTGTAATAAAATTACGCTGCTATACCCTGACGGGATGAAAAGGAGGGTTTGCACGCGCCAGAAGGGCGCGGCGGGCCGATCCGACGACAATTTCCCCTGGGAGGATGCAACATGACCGACACACTCACCCGTCGCCTGGCCCTGACGCTCGCCGCCGCGACGCTGGCCTTGGCCACACCCGTCATGGCCGAAGGCTGGAAGCCGCAAAAGCCCGTCGAGATGGTCATCATGGCCGGTCAGGGCGGCGGTGCGGACCGTCTGGCGCGGTTGTTCCAGGCGATGATCCAGAAGGAAAACCTGTCGAACATGCCGATCCTGCCGGTGAACAAGGGCGGCGGTTCGGGCGCCGAGGCGCTGCGCTATCTCAAGGACAACGAGGGCGACAACCATATCATCATGGCGACGCTGAACAGCTATTACACCACGCCCCTGCGCACCGACATCGGCGTGAACATCGAAGAATTCACCCCGATCGCCCGCATGGCCATCGATACCTTCGTGCTGTGGGTCAACGCCGACAGCGACATCATGACGCTGGAGGATTACGTCGCTGCGGTAAAGGCCGCCGGGGACAGCTGGAAGATGGGCGGCACCGGCACCGGGCAGGAAGACAGCCTGGTGACGGCCATGCTGGAAAAGGAATTCGGGCTTGAGATCACCGATGTGCCCTTCGACGGCGGCGGCGCCGTGGCCAAGAGCCTGGTGGGCGGCCACATCGACAGATCGGTGAACAACCCGTCCGAGGCCATGGGCTTTTTCCGCGCCGACAAGGTGCGCCCGATCGCCACCTTCACGCCCGGGCGGATCGAAGTGTTCCCCGACACCCCGACGATGACCGAACTGGGCCACCCCCCTGGTCTATGCGATGCAGCGGTCGTTCGTGGCACCCGCAGGCATGGCGCCCGAGGCAGTGGCCTATTACACGACGATGTTCGAGAACCTGAACGCCCTGCCCGAGTGGCAGGAATACACCCAGACCGAGGCGCTTGTGGCCGATTTCCTGACCGGCGACGCGCTTCGGGCCGATTTCCTGGAAGAGCGCGCCAAGCATGCCGATCTGCTCAGCGCGATGGGCGAAGGCTCCTGACCGCGCCTGTCCCTGCCTGATGACTCGGGGCGTGCCACTGGAGCCGCCCCGCGTCTGACCTTTCTCCCCATGGAAACATGCAATGCTGACCGCTGACCGCGTTACCGCCGCCGCCATCATGGCATTCTCGATCTATTTCATGTGGCACGCCACCGTTTTGCCCGTGGGCTGGAACGGCGAAACCGGCGGGCCAGGGGGCGGTGCGTTTCCCTTCTGGCTGGCGGCGGTGATGCTGGGCTGCGGCGCCGGCGTTCTGGTGCGCAGCCTGCGGGGCAAAACCGACTATTCCGGCGCGTTCTTCGACCCCGACACGATCCGCTCGGTGATCAGCGTGGCCATCTCAGTGGTCGTCACCATCGGGCTGATCCCCTGGGTCGGGGCCTATGTCGCCCTGCCGTTGTTCCTGGTCTGGTATCTGCGCCTGTTCGGCGGACATGGCTGGACCCTGACGGCGATCCTGGCCATTGCCACGCCCGTCGCGCTGTTCTTCTTCTTCGAGGTGACGCTGAAGATTCTGCTGCCCAAGGGGCTGACCGAACCTTTCTTCCTGCCGCTCTACGCCCGCTTCTTCTGAGGACTTTCAATCATGGAACTGCTTGGCCACCTTGGCGACGGATTTGCCACGTCGCTGTCGCCGCTGAACCTGATGATCGTGATCCTCGGCGTTACCGCGGGCCTGTTCATCGGCGCGATGCCCGGCCTCGGGTCGGTCAACGGCGTGGCCATCGTTCTGCCGCTGACCTTCATCGTGCCGCCCGCATCGGCCATCATCCTGCTGGCCACCATCTATTACGGCGCGATGTATGGCGGCGCGATCAGTTCGATCCTGCTCGGGATTCCCGGCGCCTCGACCGCCGTGGCCACCACGTTCGACGGGCGCCCCATGGCACTGCAGGGGCGCGCGGGCCTCGCGCTGATCGCGGCGGCAGTGGCGTCCTTCGTCGGCGGCACCATCTCGGTGGTGCTGTTTACCCTGTTCGCCGCCCCCCCTTGCCGATGTCGCCCTCGCCTTCGGCCCGGCCGAGGAATTCGCCCTGGTTCTGGTGGCCTTCACCACATTCGTCGGCCTTGGCGGCGACGACATCCTGAAAACGGTCATCATGATCTGCCTTGGCCTTGTCCTGTCCACCGTGGGCCTCGACATGATCTCGGGCCAGCCACGGCTGATCTTCTTCGACCAGCCCGGGTTTTATGCCGGTGTCAGCTTCCTTGTGCTGGCGATCGGCGTCTATGGTATCGGCGAAGTGCTGCACACCATCGAAACCTCGAAAACCGTCCCCACCGTCACCCCCGCCCGCCTGACCTTCCGCGACCTCTGGGAGGGGTTGAAGGAAATGAACAAGCTGTGGAAGACCATGAGCCTGGGGTCGTTCATGGGCTTTTTCGTCGGCATGCTGCCCGCCGCCGGGGTCACCCCCGCCGCCCTGATGGCCTATGGCATGGCGAAAACCATGTCGAAACATCCCGAAACCTTCGGCAAGGGCAACATCGAAGGCGTGGCCGCCCCCGAAACCGCGAACAACGCCGCCTCGACAGGCTCGCTCCTGCCGATGCTCACCCTCGGCAGTCCCGGTTCGCCCACCACGGCGCTGCTGCTGGGCGGCGTGGTGATGTGGGGCCTGATGCCGGGGCCGATGCTGTTCATCGAACAGCCCGATTTCGTCTGGGGGCTGATCTCGTCGCTTTACACCGCAAATTTTGCCGCCGTGGCGATCAACCTTGCGTTGATCCCGGTGTTCGTCTGGGCGCTGCGCATGCCGTTCAGCGTGCTTTGCGCCATGGTTCTGGTGCTGTGCATCGTCGGGGGCTATGCGCCCAGCCAGAAGATGCACGCTGTCTGGCTGATCGCGGGCTTCGTCGTTGTCGGATACCTCATGCGCAAGCTGGACTATCCCATGGCGCCGCTGGTTCTGGCGCTGGTGCTCGGCCCGCTGATGGAGACAAGCTTCCGCCAGACGCTGATCGCCGAACAGGGCAACGTGCTGGCCTTCATCCAGCGGCCGATCTCGGGCACCTTCATCGCGATCAGCCTCGTGTTGTTCCTTTTGCCCCTGCGCAAGCATTTCATGCGCCGCCCTGACGCGACCGCCCGCTGACCCGATGACACCCCGCCCCGGAAAGGCCCCGACATGACCATCACCAACCTTCTGGTGGCTTACAACGGCCTGCCCGGATCCGATGCCGCGCTGCGCGGCGCGCTGATGATGCAGAAACACTTCGACGCGCACCTGACCGGGCTGTTCGCCCATGGGGGGTCATCTCTGGCGCATCAGATGAAGCCCTGGATGCCCGCCAGCGTGCAGAACGCCATCCTTGAGGTGCAGGAGAAATCCCACACCGAGATCGAGGGCCGGTTTCGCACCGCCTGCGCCGAGGTGCCCGCCGAAAAACTGCACTGGATCGACCACCCGGGCCCCGTGCAGCGCACCGTCGCCGCCTATGCCCGCCTCTACGACATCACCGTTCTGGGCAAGCACGAGGCGGCAGCGGATTACGGCCAGAGCCATATCGAGATCTATCCCGACCGCGTCGCATTCGACAGCGGCCGCCCGGTGATGCTGTTTCCGGCCAATTTCACCGGCAGCATGTTCAACCGCCGCGCCCTTGTGGCCTGGGATGGCGGGCGCGCCGCTGCCCGCTCCCTGGCCGATGCCATGCAGATCCTCGAAACCGAAGACAGCGTCGAGATCGTTTCGGTCGGGCGCACCCCGTTCGACAAGACCCTGCCGGGCATCGACGTGGGCACCGTGCTGGAGCGGCACAGGGTGAAGGTCACGTTGACCGAACTGCCACGCACCCGCAAAAGCATCGCCGATACGCTGGTCGAACATTGCGAAACCTCGGGCGCCAGCCTGCCGGTCATGGGCGCCTATGAACATTCGCCCCAGCGCGAGGGGCTGTTCGGCGGCGTGACCCACGACATCGCTCTGAAGGCCCGCATCCCGGTGCTGATGAGCCACTGACTCAAGGCGCGGGCCGGTTCAGCCGCAACACACCACGCAACGCCCGCCCGGCCCGGTCGCGCCCGCCGCTGATGACGGTGAACAGCGACGGCACGAAGACCAGCGACAGCAGCGTCGACAAGAGCAGCCCGCCGATCACCGCAATCGCCATGGGCGCGCGGAACTCGCCCCCCGCCCCGATGGCCAGCGCCGATGGCACCATGCCGGCCGTCATCGCGATGGTGGTCATCACGATGGGGCGCGCCCGCTTGTGCCCCGCGTCCAGCATCGCCTCCGCCCGGCTTTGCCCCTGCGCCATCGCCTCAAGCGCGAATTCCACCAGCATGATCGCGTTCTTGGTCACGATGCCCATGAGCATCAGAAACCCGATCACCACCGACAAACCGATGGCATTGCCCGTCAGGTACAGCGCCAGGATCGCCCCACCAATGGACAGCGGCAGCGACAAGAGGATGGTCAGCGGCGTGACGAAACTGGCGAACAACAACACCAGCACCACATAGACCAACAGCAGCCCCGCCCCCATTGCCGTGCCAAAACTCGCGAACACCTCGCCCATGATCTCGGCATCGCCCGAGGGCTGGATGCGCACGCCCCCAGGCATGTCGGTGGCGGCGGGCAGGGCGTTTATCCGTTCCAGCACCGGGCCCAGAACGGCGCCGGGCGCCAGATCGGCCTCGATGGTGATGCGGGTTTCGCGGTCATAGCGGTTGATGCTGCTGGGCCCCGACCCCAGCGTGATGTCGGCCACCGCCATCAGCGGGATCGACCCGCCGCTGCCCGTGGGTATCCGCTGCCCCTGGAGCAGTTCCAGATTGCGCCGCTCGGCCTCGGCCACCCGCACCGTGATCGGGATCTGCCGGTCGCCGTCGCTGAACTTGGCCAGGTTGGCATCGGTATCGCCCAGGGTCAGCACCCGGATCGTTGCCGCAAGATCGCTGGCGGTCACGCCCAGTTGCGCCGCCAGATCGGGCTTTGGCACGATCCGCACCTCGGGCCGCGCCAGGGATGCGGCGTTGGTGATGTTGCGCACACCGGGCAGGGTGCGCATGTCCTCGGCCAGCCGGATTGCCGCCTGCGCCACCTTTTCCGCCTCTTCGCCCAGCACCACGATGGTGATGTCGCGCTGGCCGTTTCCGGCCAGAAAATTGATCCGCGCATCGGGAATGTCGGCGACGACGGTGCGCAATTCGTCCTCGATGGCAAAGGACGACCGCTCGCGCGTGTCCTTGGCGCCCAGCGTCACCGTCACACGCGCCTGCCCCACGTCACCGGTGCCGCCCTGCACGAAGACGTTCTGCACCTCGCGAACGCCCTGCGCCCGCGCAACAATGGCATCGGTCAGCCGCCGTGTTTCGGCCAGCGTCGCCCCCGGCGGCAGTTCCACCGAGATGACCGTCCGCCCGGCATCGGCGGCGGGAATGAACGTGGTTGGCAGCAACGTGGCGGAGTAGATCGACCCGGCAAACACCCCCAACCCGATCAGCAGCGTCACGGTTCGGTGCGCCAGCGTCCAGCGCAACAGCCCCATGTATCCGCGCATCAGGACCCCGTCGCGCGGTTCCTGATGCGCCACGTCCTTGAGGAAATAGGCTGCCAGCATCGGCGTGATCAGCCGCGCCACCAGCAGCGAGAACAGCACCGCCACCGCCACGGTCAGACCGAACTGGCGGAAATACTGTCCCGCGATACCCGACATGAAACTGACCGGCGCGAACACCGCCACGATGGTGAAACTGATGGCGATCACCGTCAGCCCGATTTCGCCCGCCGCCTCGATGGTCGCCTCATAGGCGGGTTTGCCCATATGGATGTGGCGCACGATATTCTCGATCTCGACAATGGCATCGTCCACCAGAATGCCGGTGACAAGGGTGATGCCCAGCAGGCTGACCGTGTTCAGCGAGAACCCCAGCATGTCCATGACAAAGAATGTCGGAATGACCGACAGCGGCAGGGCGATGGCGGTGATCAGCGTCGCGCGCCAGTTGCGCAGGAACAGAAACACCACGATGATCGCCAGTGCCGCGCCCTCGTACAGGGTTTCCATGGCGGATTCGTAATTGCCCTCGGTGTATTCGGTGGTGTCCTCGATCAGGGTGATCGTCACATCCGGGTATTCGGCGGAAATCTCGGCCAGCCGTCCGGTCACGCCTGTCGCCACGCTCAGATCGCTGGCGCCGGACGCGCGGAAGACGCCGAAGGCCACCACCGGCTGGCCGTTCAGGGTGGCAAAGCCCCGAGCCTCGGCCGGGCCGTCGACGATCTCGCCCAGATCGCCCAACCGTATCGTCCGTCCGCCGGGCAAGGCCAGGGGCGTGGCGGCCAGTTGCGCCAGAGTATCGACGCCGCCCAGCGCGCGAATGGTGAATTCCTGCCCGCCGATGTTGCCGCGCCCGCCGCCCAGGTCGATGTTGGTGGCGCGCAGCCGCTGGCTGATGCTGGCGGCTGAAATGCCGAAGGCCAGAAGGCGCTCGGGGTCCAGTTCCAGCTTGATCTCGCGGTCCGCGCCGCCCAGCCGGTCGATGCTGCCCAGCCCCGTCACCCCCTGCAACTCGCGCTTCAGCACCTCGTCCACGAACCACGACAGATCCTCGATGCTGCGGGTCGGGTCTGATACGGCAAAGGTCATGATCGCCTGACCGGTCACGTCCAGCCGTTGCACCACGGGTTCGGAAATCGTTTCGGGCAGGGTGCCGCGCACCCGGGCGACGGCGTCTTTCACGTCATTCAGCGCTCGGTCGCTGTCGGTTTCCAGCTCGAATTCGATGGTGGTCTGCGACAGGGAATCCGTCGCGGTGGATGTGATGTGGCGCACCCCGGTCACGGACGATATGCTGTCCTCGATGGGTTTGGTGATCTGTGTCACCAGTTCTGACGGGGCGGCCCCCGGCTGGGCCACCGCCACGGTGATGATCGGCACGTCGATATTGGGAAACTGCGTCACCGGCAGCCGGGTGAACGAAAACAGCCCGACAATGCACAGCAAGAGGAACGCCACAAGCGAGGGCACCGGCGTGCGGATCGCCCAGGTCGACATGTTCATGGCGAAACCTCGGCCACCGGCTTCACCGCGTCGCCGGTCTGGAAAAACGCCCCTGCCCGCAGCAGCACCGTGTCACCCACCGCAAGGCCCGACAGGATTTCGCGCCGTCCTTGAAATACGGCGCCAGGCACGACCTCGGTCGCCAGCACGGCGCCGTCCACGACCATCTGCACGAACGATCCGCCCTGCGCCGTCATCACCGCGCTGTTGGGCACCGTCACCGCCTCGCGCTGCGACGCGATGATGTCGGCCTGCGCGAAGGCACCCACCCGCAGCCCGTCCTGATCGTCGATGGCGACGCGCACCCGCCCCAGCCGCGTGGCCGGATTGACCAGCGGCTCGATCAGCCGCACGGTGCCCGCCCGCCCGCCCAGACCGCCGACGGACACAATGGCCGAATTGCCCGGTTCAAGCGCGACAAGATCGGTTTCCACCACCTCTGCCTCAAGCTCGACCAGACCGCCAAGGATCAACTGGAACAGCGGCGCCGCCCCCGAACTCAGATCGCCCAGTCGGGCCTCGCGCCGCGCCACGATGCCGTCGACGGGCGCCAGAATCGTGGCCCACGACAGGTTCAACTCGGCGATCCGCTGCGCCGCCGTGGCCTGCTGCACCTGCGCCTCGGCCGACACGATGGCGGCCTCGGCGCTCTGGATCGCCGCGTTGGCACTGTCGGCGGTCGCCTGCGCCTGGTCCAGCACGGCCTGCGCGCTGTCACCGCGTTCGTTCAGGGTGCGGGTGCGCTCCAGCGCAAGGTTGGCCTGCCGCGCCGTCGCCCGGGCTGTCACCCGCTGGCTTTCGGCCTGCCGTACGGCGGCGCGGGCAATGGCAAGGTTGGCATCGGCCTGACTCAGCAGCGCCTGCAACGTCTGGTCGTCCAGCGTCGCGAGCGGTTGGCCCGCCAGCACCCTGTCGCCCACATCCACCGCCAGCGTCTCGATCTCATAGCCGCCGATGCGCGGGAAGATCATCACCTCCTGCCGCGCGACAAGGCTGCCGGTGGCGATCACACGGGTCTGGATCGGTGACAACTCGGCGGCAACGACAGTGACGCTGGGGGGCTGCACCGGCAGCTCGGTCTGTGCCCGAACCGCGAGGGGAAGCAGGGCAAGGGCGACGATCAGGGCAAGGCGGGTGGCTGTGCTTGAAAAAATGGGTTGCACGAGAAATCCTTTGACACCGATCAGAAACGGAACGCGCAGGGTTTCGGGCCGACCGTGCCTGCCGGATGTCCGCGTTCCAGCAGGTATGGGGCGAGCTTGCAACCCCGTGGCGCGAAAATGGTTCCCCTGCCCGCCGCTCAGATCATCGCCTTGATCGCTTTCACATGCCGCTGTTCTGCCGCCAAAGCATCGGCCGCCAGCCCACGCGCCGCGCCCATCACATCCCCGGCCAACGCATCGACCAGCCCGAAGGCCAGCGCCTGTTCGCTCGTCAACCGCGCGCCCCCCATCAGCACCAACTTCGCCCGTGCAGGCCCGATCAGTGCCCGCAGCCGCCCCGGATCGGACGGTTGCGGCAGAAACCCCAGCCGCATCACCGGATAGAAGAACTCTGCCCCCGGCACCGCCAGCCGGCAGTCGCAGGCCAGCGCCATACCCAGAGCACCGCCCGCGCAAGTGCCGTTCAGTGCCGCGATGGTAAAGCCGGAGAACCCGGCAATCGCCCCCGAAACCGCCTCCCACATCGGCGAGGTGGCCAGCCCGGTCCGCACCGCCGCAAGATCGGCCCCCGCGCTGAACACCTTCCCCGCCCCCGTCAGGATCAGCACCGAGGCATCCCGGTTGTCCGCCACCGCGCCGATCAACCCGTCCAGCATCTCGCCCGTCAGCGCATTCGCCTTGTCCGGCCGGTTCAGCACCAGCGTCACGCAGTTTCCATCACGATGACACTCGATCACGCAGTCAATCCCACCCTGCGGCGTATCCCCTCGTCGCGCAGCGAAATCTCGGCGCCGAGGAATTCGTCCGCATCTGTCCCGCACATCCACAGCAGGCAGCGCGCGGGCCAGTCGGCGGGGATATGCGCCGACCAGTCCAGTTGGCTGACCGGGTTGATCCCGCTTGCCGCAATCTCGCGCTGCATCTCTGTGGCCACGGTGCCCGGCGACAGCCCGATGGCACGGATTCCGTGGGCACGGTTCTCCTTGTCCACGCACCGCGTCAGCATCGCAGCACCGGCTTTGGCCGCGCAATACTGCGACCAGGCTTCGACCGGACCATGGGCAGCGCCCGACGACACCCCCAGAATGCTGCCCCCGCCCGTCGCGATCATCACCGGCAACGCCGCGCGAACCCCGTGGAACACCCCCTTGAGGTTGGTGTCGATGGCGGCACCCCAGGTCTCGGGGTCGGCCTCGGCCAGGTGCGCGATGGGCTCGATCACCCCCGCGTTGTTCACCAGCACATCCAGCCCGCCAAAGGTGTCGACGCAGGCCTGCACCGCCGCCGCCACCTCTTGGTAGCGCGACACGTCGCAGGGAATGGCCAGCGCCCGTTGCCCGATCTCGCCCGCGAGGTTCGCCACGGCATCGCCATTGCGCGCCACCAGCGCCACGTTGGCCCCGGCATCGGCAAACACCCGCGCCGCCGCCGCGCCGATGCCCCGGCTGGCCCCCGTGATCAGCACCGTCCTGCCTGTCATGTCCATCGCCCCGTTCTCCGCCGAACTGCACCGCCCGAATCCTAGAGCGCTTTGCGCTTTATCTGAACCACTTTTTATCGAAACCCGCGTTCGAGCGAAGCGAGAGGCAGCGGGTTTCGATTCACTTCAGCCGCAAAGCGCTTTCGCGCCCGCAACGCCCCTTGCCAACAAGACCGCCGGCAAGGCCCCGCCACCCGAACTTTGCCCGGCTTGACGCCGCACCGCAGCCACCCCAGACTATGCAGCATACCCATGTCGAAAGGCCAGGCCCCATGGTACATCTCCTCCGCACCACCACCGCCGCTCTGTGTCTGGCCACCCCGGCCCTCGCCGATCTCACGGCGCCCCAAGTCTGGGACAACTGGAAGGAGATGACCACCATCTCGGGTCAGGCGATGAGCCCGGGCCGCGAGGTTCTTGCCAACGGCACCCTCACCCTGACCGATGTGGCCCTTTCGCTGGAAATGCCCGAGGGCAGGGTCTCGGGCACGATTCCGCTGATCGCCATGACCGAGCAGGGCGACGGCACCGTCGCCATCACCCTGTCGCCGCAATACGACCTGCGGATGCAGATGACGCCAGCTTCGGGCGAAAGCCTCGACTTCACCCTGCGCATCGCCATGCCCGGCATGGTCATGATCGCTTCGGGCGATCCCGGCACCCTGCGCCATGACGTTGTCGCGCCCGAGATACAGGTTTCGGTCGTCGGGATGATCGTCGACGGTGTGCCGACAGACCTCGACATGGCGCTCACCATGGCCAACATGACCGGCGCCCATACCCGGACCGCCGGCGACGGAATGGCCTTTGAAAGCCGCTTTTCAGCCGACACCATGGCCTTTGCCGCCTCGGGAAGCGACCCCGCACAGTCGGGCGCCGACCTGACCCTGAACGCCAGCTTTGCCGATCTGCTTGGCACCAGCGCCAGCACCGGGGGCGGACTGACCACCCTGGCCGACCCGGCAAGGATGGTCGCGGCGGGCGCCCGGTTCGACAGCACCTATTCCCACGGTGGCGGGCGCCTTGCGATGACGATGATCAGCCCCGATACCGGCACCTTCGACATGGTCGGCACCATTGCCGCCGGACAGCATTCGGTGGCCATGTCGCAGGAGATCATCGACTATTCCGGCACTGTGAAAACTCTCGATGTCACAATGGCGGGCGACGCGCTGCTGTTTCCCGAAAACAGGGTTTCGCTGGAGGAATTCGGCTATGGCCTGAAATTGCCGATGACCCGCACCGAAACCCTCGCCGATTTCGCCCTGCGGCTGGACCTCGGCGGTCTTGACCTCGGCGATCTTGTCTGGGGCGCCATCGACCCCGCAGACGCTTTGCCCCGCGACCCGGGCTTCCCGCTGATCGACCTGTCGGGAGAGGCCAGGATGCTGGTCGACGCCGCCGATCCGGCGCCGGGGGGTTCGCCGGGTATGCCCGGCGACCTGTATGCCCTGACGCTGAACGATCTGCGCCTGTCGCTGGCCGGGGCCGAGATGACGGGCAACGGTGCCTTTACCTTCGACACCACCGATCCGGCCCCCTTCGGCGGTATGCCCGCCCCCGATGGCACGCTTGAGTTGCAAATGGTGGGGGCCAACGATCTGCTTGACAGATTGGTGCGCCTGGGGCTGATCCCCCAGGATCAGGCGATGTTCGGGCGAATGATGATGGGCCTGTTCGCCATCCCCACGGGCGAGGATACCCTGTCCTCGAAGATCGAAGTCACGCGCGATGGCTCGGTGTCGGCCAACGGCCAGCGGCTGCGATAGGGGCGCTCAGGCGCCCCGCCCGAACCACATGCGCCGCAGCGTCGCGTCGCGCCGCACAAAGTGATGATGCAGCCCTGCTGCCCCGTGCAGCGCCACCAGACCCGCCAGCAGCAGCGCGCCGATGCCCTGGAGCGTGCGCGGCGCGAACTGCTCGAAATCGCGCAGCGGCGCCGCGCCGAACACTGCATCCGGCGCGCCGGACAGGATCGACAGGGCGATCCCGCCGCCCAGCATCGCAAATACCAGCAGATAAAGCGTCAGATGCGTGCCGCGCGCCACCGGATCCTGCCAGGCGGGGCTGACCGCCAGAGGCGCCGGTTTCTTGTCGAACCGCCACCACCAGATCACCCGCCCCGGCGTCAGCACAAGCACCGCCAGCGCCACCGGAATATGCACCCGCAGCACCGCCGCCTTGGTCGACGCATCGGCGCTGAACCCCGAACGAAATCCGCTGCCCAAAAGCACAAGGATCAGAACCGCCAAGGTCCAGTGCAGCGCAATCGCCACCGTACCGAACCGCTTGTCGCTGCTTTTCACCATTCCGCTGCCCCTTGCCGGCTGGCGCCAAGCGCCGCGCGCATGGCCACGATCACTGCAAAGCCGTTCAGAAACTCGGCCTCGCTCAGCATTCCATCGTCGTTCAGATCGGCACGGCGAAAATCGGCTGTGATGGCAAAGCACATCCCGGGTTCGGTCATTTGCCCGTCGCCATCGCGGTCCCAGAAGGCGAACACGATCCGCGATGCCGTGTCATAGGCCCCGGGCCGACCCGCCTGTGTGGCATGATACGAAAATCCTCTATCCCGGGCGGTGAATTCGTCAAACACCACCGCGCCGTCGCCTTTGCAATCCATCCCGGCAAACACATCGCCGTGAAACCGTTCCATATCGCCCATACGCACAAATCCGTTTCCGGCGGTGTCGATGCTGGTAAAGGTCAGCGTGGGGTCTGCTCCCCCGCTCGGATCTGGGCGCACAGGGGTGTGGCCAGGGCGATCAGGCTTGCAAGTGCGGCGATCTTCATCTTTCGTCCCCCGCATCGTTGTACTAGACTCAGTTACATCGCATCTAGTTACATGGTACTGTTTTACATGGCAATCACGTTGCGCCCCCTCGCCCTCGGGCGCCACCTGAACTTCGCTGCCGGGGCCACCAAACGCCTGTGCCAGGCTCTGCTCGCCCCCCATGATCTTTCCTTGTCGCAATGGGTGATCCTGTCGCCGCTCTGGCGGGGCGCAACCCCCACGATCACCGATCTCGCCGCCTTTTCGGGCAACAACACCCCGGCCACATCGCGCATCGTCGACAGGATGGTGGAAAGGGGCCTTCTGACCCGCACCGCCGACCCCGAGGACAGACGCACCGTGCGCGTGGGGCTGACCGACAAGGGCCAAGCCCTGAGCCACCTCGCCACCTTCTTCGAGCAGGTCAACGCCAACCTGACCCAAGGCTTCACCCAAGCCGAAACCGAAACCCTGTTCGACCTGTTGGCCCGGGTCGAGAACAACGCCCGCCGTGCGACCACCGCCACCCTTGCACCACCCCACCCGCAGGACTAGGTCATCAGTCGACCCGCATAAGGAACGCCGATGTCCGAACGCCTCGCCACCCTCACCGCCGATCTGCTGACCGCCGCGAAATTGGCCGGAGCCGACAGCGCCGATGCCTTGGCCATCGATGGCACCTCGGTCTCGATCGACGTGCGCCAAGGCAAACTGGAACATGCCGAACGTGCCGAAGGCATCGAAATCGGCCTGCGCGTCATGATCGGCCAGCGGCAGGCCTGCGTGTCGGCCAGCGACATCAACGCATTGACCATCGCCCGGATGGCGGAACGCGCCGTCGCCATGGCCCGCGAAGCCCCAGTCGACCCTACCATAGGCCTGGCCGACCCCGACCAATACGCCCGCAATTGGAACACAGCCGCCCTCGACCTTGCCGATCCCGGCGCCGAACCCGAACCCGCCGCCCTTGAGGATGCCGCCCTGCGCGCCGAGGCCGCCGCCCTTGCCGTCAAGGGCATCGCCCAGGTCGACGCCACCAGCGCCGGATATTCCCGCCGCCAGATCCACCTCGCCACATCAAACGGCTTCGCGGGCGGCTACGCCCGCACCGACCACGGCATATCCTGCGTCGCCATCACCGGCACCGGCACCGGGATGGAGCGGGACTATTACGGCGACAGCCGCATCCACGCCGCCGACCTCGACAGCGCCGAAACCATCGGCCGCCGTGCGGCGGAACGCACCATGGCCCGCGCCAACCCCCGCCAGCCGAAAACTGGCGCCTATCCGGTGCTGTTCGACGAACGCATCGCGTCGTCGCTGATCGGCCACCTGATCATGGCGATCAACGGCACCGCCATCGCGCGCGGCGCGTCCTGGCTGCGCGATGCACTGGGCGAACAGGTGCTGCCCGAACACATGTCGCTGATCGAGAACCCCCACCGCCCCCGCACCGCAGGCTCGAAACCCTTTGACGGCGAAGGCCTGCCCACCGCCCAACGCACCCTCATCGACAACGGCACCCTCACCGGCTGGACCCTCGACCTCGCCACCGGCCGCAAACTGGGCCTGCCCAGCACCGGCAACGCCACCCGTGGCCCATCGTCCCCGCCATCCCCCGGTGTGTCGAATCTCGAACTCACCCCCGGCCACCAGACCCGCGACGAATTGCTGGCCGAAATGGGCACCGGCCTGCTGGTCACCTCGATGATCGGCAGCACGATCAACCCCACCACGGGCGATTATTCCCGGGGCGCCAGCGGCCTTTGGGTCGAAAACGGCATCCCCACCTATGCCGTGAACGAATGTACCCTCGCGGGCAACCTGCGCGACATGCTGCTGACCCTCACCGCCGCCGATGATGCCCGCCCCCACCTGTCGCGCGTCGTGCCCTCCCTGCGCGTCGAAGGGCTCACGCTCGCCGGCGCGTGATCATGCCGGGCGATCTCGAACTGCTCACTTCAGCCGCCCGAGCCGCCGGCGCCATCGCGCTAGGCTATTGGAAAGCCAACCCCAGAACCTGGTCCAAGGGCGAGGCCGGGCCGGTGACAGAGGCCGACATCGCCGCCAACCGGCACCTGCACGCCACCCTGCAATCTGCCCGCCCGCACCACGGCTGGCTGTCCGAGGAATCCGACCACGACCCCAAACGCCTGACCGCCGACCACTGCTTCATCGTCGATCCCATCGACGGCACCCGCGCCTTCATCGCAGGTGAATCCGCCTGGGCCGTCTCCGTAGCCATCGCCCACCACGGCCGCATAACAGCCGCTGCCGTCTTCCTGCCCGCGCAAGACAAACTCTACGCCGCCGCACATCGCCAAGGCGCCACCCTGAACGGCGCGCCTATCTGCGCCTCCCAAGCCGCCGACCCCGAAACCGCAAGCATCCTCGCCTCAAAACCCGTCATGGCCGAAGGAAACTGGCGCACCGCACCGCCGCCAAACCGCCACTACCGCCCCTCCCTCGCCTATCGTGCCTGCCTGGTCGCCGAAGGCCGGTTCGACGCCATGATCGCCCTGCGCCAGACCTGGGAGTGGGACATCGCCGCCGCCACCCTCATCGTCACCGAGGCTGGCGGCACCGCCACCACCCGTACCGGCGCCCACCTGCTGTTCAACACCCCGGATGCCCAGACCGATGGCTGCCTCGCCACCGCCACCCCCCTGCACAGTCCGCTGCTGTCGCGATTGGCGTAGGGTGGGTGAAACCCACCTCCTTCAAACGACGCCACCCCACCAACACCCGTCGCAATCGTGTTCCATCGGGAAAACCCGAACATACCGGGCACATGAACAATCGCTTCTGCGGCGAAAGCCCTGCCCGGAACGAGGCGTTCGACGACACTTGGTATCGGTCCGAAGACGGCGCAGACCGCGCCCTGATCGAAATCAAACAGAGCGCCAATCGAGAGGCCGCCGCGATGCTGGATGCCATGGTCGGCTTTCTGGGCAAGAATGCGATAGCAGCCAATCCGTGCATGATGGGCGTGCGACTGACCGGGCTGCACCGGGTGCTGAAACCCACCGGATCGCTGGTTCTGTGCAACCTCAACCTCGATGCAGCCAACAAACCCGTCCCCGCCGTCCGCAATCGCCATCTCCTTCTGAAACCTCAGCACGAGATCCACTGCTGGATCAGCCCGCCGGAACCGCGGAAATCAATGGGACGGGGACAGCTTGTGGCTGATCGCGCAAGCGGCCCGCGTCTCGCGCAAATCCGAACCGGGCAAGGCGATCGCCTCTGAGCTCAAGCGTCAGGAGGGTCTCCGCCTGTTCCCGGAGGACGGCCATGTCGATATGGAATCCAACCCGGTCGAGAATGCGATCAGAAGCCCGCCATGACACGCCGCAACGCTCTGTTCGCGGGTCACGATGATGGCGCCCGTCGTAGGGCAAGATTCGCCAACCCGATCGGGAACTGCAAGATCAATGGCGTCGAACCCTGCGCCCATCTGGTCGATCTGTTCGCAAAACCGGCGAACGGACATCTCGACAAGGACATCGACGCCCTGATGCCATGGGCCTATGCCGCCGCCAACTCGACAGAAATGCGC
>Ga0105055_10005294_pt1 | contig 18276 bp, 10 predicted proteins | sample BON03_FD_78090 | JGI IMG/M metagenome (GOLD analysis project Ga0105055, IMG submission 78090) | Freshwater microbial communities from Lake Bonney liftoff mats and glacier meltwater in Antarctica - BON-03 | ecosystem: Environmental > Aquatic > Freshwater > Ice > Glacier meltwater | place: Lake...
ATTAATTGGTGAGACGGGCAAACATCATAAATATATGGGGCCTTTTCACACGAAGTTCTGCCCCAGGGTGGTTTTGAGTTTTTTTGGTGGGGGGGGGGGGGGGAGGGGGGGGGGGGGGGGGGGGGGGGATCGACGTCAGCGCTTGGACTTTGCTTTGCGCCCCCTCCGCTTGCACGGGGCCGCGCCGGGCGCCCGCGGCCGATATAAAGGTCGTGCGCGCCCAATGCGGGCGGTACTGCCGGTCGGCGCGATCGGGGAACCAAGGGATTCGACGCACCTGCGCGCCGCGAGCGAGACCCAACTCCCAGCGGGCAGACGCGAGAGCCCTGAAGCGCAGCAGCAGCAGCAGCAGGAGCGGAGGGAGCCCAGGCGCCCGCGCGCCCGGAGGCGCCTGCAGCCAGGCCGCGCTGCATTGGTTCCGGGCGGCCGCGGGAGGGGCGGGGCGCGCGGACGGGGGAGGGATTGGGGGGGGAGGGAAGTGGGCGCCGATCCAGGAGGGGGTTAGAGGCCTCCTTTGTGTTCTTGAGAACGTGAGCCCCCTTCGTCGTGACGGGGTGTGGCTTACTCCAGGGGTGAGGGGAAGCGCAAGAGCTTTTGGTGCAGATCGGGTTAGATTGAAGAAGCGGCGGCGCGCGGCGCGCGTGAAGACGACCGAGGCGACCCGGGGCGAGCGACGGCGACGGCGACATAGCGATTTACACCGAGCAACAATGCAAATGAGTGGGCTCCGCGTAACAAAAAAGATTCCGCCTACGGGACAATCGGGGGCAGGGGGCGCCAAGCGGGGAGAGAGAGAGCGGCGTTGGCAAGGGGGGGCGAGGCGCCGCGTGCTCGCGTCGTTCCCCCCGCCCCCCACGCGCGGCCGCCCTCCTTTTCCGCCCGTGCTGTGTCTAGACTTTCTTCTCCCAGCGGGCCTCCAACGACCGACAGACCAAGAAAAAGGGGGGGGGGGGGGGGGGGGGAAACCGGGTGCACGTGAGGCCCGTGAGAGGACAGGAGGATATGGCGCCGAGAAAAAAGAGCGCGCGCGCCCGTCGCTCTATGTCCCTCGCCGCCCCGCCCCGCCGCGCCCCGCCCCAGCCTCTCGGAGCGAGAAGGAAACGAAGGAATCGAAGAAAGAAACAAACCGGACGAGGAAAAAACCTCTCTCTCATAGCGCTCACTTGGACAGCTCCTTGAACACGGCCACCTCGACGATCCCCTTGACCGCCCCGATCCGCTCGACCACCTCGCGCGCCGGCTCGCTGTCCACGCCGATGGCCATCAGCGCGTCGCCCGCGCCGGCCTCCTGCTCGGCGCCCACCGCCATGAAGGAAATGTTGCAGCCGGCGTCGCCGAGCACGGTCCCGACGGCGCCGACGATGCCCGGCTGGTCGCGCTGGCGGCACAGGATGACCGAGCCGTAGAGCGACAGGTCGGCGTCAAATGTGCCGATCTTGGTCAGGTGGGGCGCGCCGCCCGCGCGCACGGCGCCGGCCACGAAGATGCGCCCGGCCTCGTCGACAGCCGCCGAAAACTTGGTCGCCGAGGTTCCGAGCGCCACCGACAGCGAAGAGAGCACCTCGCCGGCAGCGCCGGCGGCGCCGCCCGCGCCGCCCGCCGTCGCCGCGCTGCTGTCCGCGCACACCGTCACCTCGGCCACCCGCAGCCCGCGCTGCTTGGCCAGCAAGTCGGCGTTGACCAGGTTGACGTTGGCCGTCGTCGTCGCCTCCAGGATGCCCTTGATGACCATGGCGCGCAGCAGGCGGGTGTCGAGGTCGTCGCCGCGGGCAGACGTGTAGGTGATGCAGACGTCGCGGAATCCCACCGAAGAGGCACCCGTGCCGCGGGGGGTGCCGCCGCCGGCGCCCGGCTCGCTGGCCACCAGGGACACGGCCGCGCGCCCCAGGCCCTCGGCGAGGGCGACAAAGGGCGCGAGCTCCTTGAGCATGGCGCTGCTGATCATGGGCGCGTTGACGGCGGTGGACGACAGGCGGCCGGCGAGCGCGTCGACGACGGCCTCGACGACCTCGATGGCGACGCCCTCCTGGGCCTCCTGCGTCGAGGCGCCCAGGTGCGGAGTGCACACGACATTGGGCCGGTTGACGAGCGGGTGGCCCGCGTACGCGGGCGGCTCCTCCTGGAACACGTCGAGCGCGGCGGCGGCGACGACGCCGGCGTCGAGCGCGCGCGCGAGCGCCTGCTCGTCGATCACGCCCCCGCGCGCGACGTTGATCACGCGCGCGCCGCGCTTCATCTTGCCGAACGCCTCGTCGTTGAACATGTTCTTGGTCCCCGGCGTCAGCGGCATGTGCAGCGAGAAAAAGTCGCCCGCGCCCAGCGCCTCGTCCATCGACACCAGCCGGACGCCGACGGCACGTGCCTTCTCCTCCGAGGCAAAGGGGTCGTACGCGATGACGGCCATGCCCAGGCCGCGCGCGCGGCGCGCAACCTCGGCGCCCACCTTGCCGAAGCCGATGACCGCGAGCGTCTTGTCCACCATGCTGACGCCGACGAACTTGCTCCGCTCCCACTTGCCGGCCTTGATCGACGCGTCCGCCTGAGCCACGTTGCGCGCCAGGGCGCAGAGCATGGCGATGCCGTGCTCCGCGGCGGCCACGGTGTTGGCTGTGGGCGCGTTGACCACCAGGCACCCGTGCTCGGTGGCCGCGGCCAGGTCGACGTTGTCCACCCCGACGCCGGCGCGCCCGACCACCTTGAGCCGGCCCTTGGCCGCCTCAAACACGGCGCGCGTGACCTTTGTGGCCGAGCGGACGATGAGGGCGTCGGCCAGCGAGATCTTGGCGCACAGCTGCTCGGGCGTGAGGTCGTAGGCGCACTCGACGTTGGCGTGGGCCTTGAGGGCCTCGACGCCTGTTGTTGTTTTGTTTGTTTTTTTGGTTTTGGGGGTTGGTTTTTTTTGGGTGCGGGGGGGAAAGGGTGAGAGGCGGCGGCCGTTACTGTTTCGCCGCGCTGTCGTCGCCGGGCGCGCGGTGTCGTCGCCCGCGGGGTGCTGAGCCGCGATGCGCGCAAAAAAGCGACAGCGGAGAAACCTCACCGGCTTCGCCGAGTTTTTCGGTGATGAGCACCGTGGGCTTGCCTGTTGTTGGTCGTTGTCGTCGGTTGGTGGGGTTGACGGGGCGGGTCGAGGGGGGCCGTGAGGAGTGGGATCAAAAGCCGGCGGAACAAAAACAATTCTGTTTTGTCGGCGTTTCTTCCTCCCGTACCTGCTTGCGACATGGTGCTTTGTTGCGCGGAGAGAGGGCGTGCGAGAAGGATGTCTCTGCGGGTTGGATATTGAGGGTGTGCGAATGGTGGAGGAGGGGGCGTGGGAGTTGAGGGGGGGGTGATGCGGGCGCGCCGGAAAACGATCGCCAAAAAGTTCGGGAGACGTGATCAACACGCCACTTTCTTCAGTGAGGAGGAGGGGCGAGGACGAGCATAGACAACTCACGATGTTGTAAAGTTGGACCTAATGGCTGAAGGCGCGTCGTCGTCGAAGGCTCTCGAGTTTGGAGAGAGGGAAGTGGCGTCGGCCGCCCCGCGACCGCCGCCGGCCGCCCGCCAGAACACCCGACGACGACGCCACTCGGGCGCCGCCGCCTTGGACAGCTGGCTGCTGTCGTCGTCCAAGGCGGCCGTCGCCGCCGGCGCCCCCCCGGCCCCCGCGCGTGCTCGCACCTCGAGATCGTGGCGGTGGCCTGTTCGGGCGCCGCGCCACCCGCCGTCGTCGGCGGCGCCACGCGCGACGCCTCGTCGCCCGCGGGCGGCGGCAGCGCCGCCGGCGCGGCGCCGTGCCTCGCGCGGCAGTACGACCAGCACATGGCCGAGGAGCACCAGCAGCCGCACCCGGCCAGCTGCCTGCCCCTGTTCCGTCCCACCTGAGAAACGGGCCGGGTTGTCTGCTTGCATTTACACCGCATGATCGTCAAGCCGTCCGTCCACCGCCACCGCCGCCGCCGTCGTCGCTCAAACGCGCCGACTCCCCACGCTCCCGCCGCGCTCGCCGCCACTCGGGCTCGTCCTCCCCCCGCTCCGCGTCGTCAACGCCGAGCGGCCGCGCCGCCCCCGACGCTCCCGCCGCCGACGACGAACGAGGCTTGGATCCGAACAAACCGACCGCCGGCGCCTCCCCTGCGACCGCGTGGGGGAACTTCTCGCCAAAGTCTGGGCGCGCGCGCAAATAGTGCATGTCGGCGACGAGCGCCGCTGCCCAGACGACGAGCCCCGCAGCCGCCCCCGCCCGCAAGCGCTGTGCCTTTGTCGCGCCGCGCCACAGCTCCTCGATCATGTGCTTGAACGGCTGATCGGTCGCGACCGTGCGAGGATGTTTTCAGACGCGTTCGAGGGGACAGGGGTGCGCGAGGGCCCTATCTGCGCGCGCATGCAGTAACGAAGCCCAGACACAACTCTCTCCCTCTCTCTCGCTCTGTCCTCTTTCGAGCGAGACGGTGGCCCAAGGGGCGCTTGATTGGGTGGGACCGGTCGTCTTGTTAGTGAGTTGTGGGGAAGCCGCGTGTTTGCAAGAGTGAAAGGGCGAGCAGCGTCGGCGCGACGGTATCTTCACCGTCGCGCACCCGCGAAGTCCCCGCGCGCGCGTCGCCGTCCGCGCGCTCCAAAAGGCGCGGACCTCCTCCGATCCCCGGCCCGTCTCCGGCCATCAGCACACGACTCCAATCTTCACTTCCAGACATCCCCTCTACTTCAATAACTCGCGGCAAGCCATAAACTTCCCTTGGAGAGAGAGACCGACGTCCCTTGACTTTTCAACCAAATCGTCCGAAATCGTGATGGACAAGGACGACGACGACGCGGCGCTCGCGCGCGTGCTCAGCGCCATCTGCGAGACCGTGTGGCCCAGCCTCCCGGAGGACGCGGCGCGGGCGCGCGCGGCCGGCCGCGAGGACGAGGCCGTGTTCCTCGAGACGTCGGGCGCGCGCTACGGCGGCGAGGTGCGCGTTCGGCGGCGTGTTCTTTCGTTTTTCCCGCCTCGTCGTTGAAACCTTATTCCTCCTCCTCCTCCTCCTCCTCACCCCCCCACCCGCCCCCCTCGGAAACCGAAACAAACACCAACGCGAACAAACAGGTCCTCACCCTCATCCGCGCGCAGCTCGCGCCCGAGGCGCGCGACCAGCTCCTGCTGCTGCTGAGGCTGCTGCGCGCGCGCGCCGCCGCGCCGCTGCTGATGCCGCCGTCCGTCTGCGTGTCGCTCCGGCGCCGCCCCTTTGTCCGCACGTTTGAGGAGCTGTCTGTGCGCGGGCGCGAGCGGGTGCTGCTCGCGTGGCAGCGCTCGCCCGCCGCGCCCCTGCGCCTCGCCTTCAAGGGCCTCAAGAGCCTGGTCGCGGGGACCGTGCTCACGTCCGTGACGGGCGGGTCGGGCGCCGGTGCCGCAGCTCCGGCCGCGGCCGGCGGCGCGACCGGCGGCGGCGGCGCGGCCGTCCCCGTCGCCGCCTCGCCTGCTTCCTTGGCGGCCGGCGCCGGACCACACGCCAACGGCGGCAGCAGCAACAGCGGCGTCGCCACGCCCCCACCGCCCAAGAGCAACCCGTTTTGGGCGGGCATGGGCTACGCGCCCGAGCGCTTTGTGGGCGCGGTGCCGCCCGCACACCTAGCCAGGACCGCCAGTGACGCCGCCTATGCCGCCGCCGCTGCCGCCGCCGCCGCCGCCGCCGACGCCGCCGTTACTGCCACCGCCGCCGCCGCCGCCGCCAAGCGCAACCCCAGGAGAGGGTTCTTCGGCCGCCGACCGGCGGCCCCCCCCCCCGCCCCCCCGCCCCCGCGGCCTCGCCCGCAGCAGCCCCGCCAGCAGCCGGCCGTCTACGCGGCCACGCTGGCGGCCGAGGAGATCCTCGCAAGCGCCGTGCTCGACGGGCCGCGGGCGGCGCGCGAGGCGCGCTCGGCCGCCGCCGCCGCCGCCGGTCCCTCCGGCGGCGGCAACCACAACGGCAGCAACAACAACAACAGCGCCTCTGCGCACCTGGCCGAGCGCCTCGCCCGCGCGCGCTTCTCCGTCGTGGAAGACCCCCCCACCTCCGCCCTCGCCCCCGCCGCCGCCGCCCGCTCGTCCGTGCCCACCGCCACCATAGAGGCCGACGCCGTCGTCGTCGGCAGCGGCGCGGGCGGCGCTGTGGCCGCCGCCCTGCTGGCGCGCGCGGGCCTGCGCGTCGTCGTCGTCGAGAAGGGCCCCTGGCGCCGCGCCTCGGACATGTCGCCATACGAGGGCGAGTCCATGCGCACCATGTACGAGCGCGCGGGGTTCGTGTCGACGCGCGACGGGGGCGTCAGCATCCTCGCCGGCGCCACGCTCGGCGGCGGCACGAAGATCAACTGGTGCGCCTCACTGCGCACGCCCGACCACGTGCGCGCGGAGTGGGCGGCAGCCCCGCACGGCCTGGGCGAGGCGCTCTCGGGCGCGCCGTTCGACGCCGCCTTGGACGCCGTGTGCGAGCGGCTGCTGGGCGCCGGGTGGCGGCTCGACGGGCAGGGGGGAGGCGGTGCGGCGGGAGCGTCGGCAGGCGCGGCCGGCAACGGCGGTGGCGGCGGCGGCTGTTCCGGCGGCGCGGCGGGCCCCGAAGTCGAGGACGCCAATAACAGATGTCGCGGGCCCTCGACGACGGCGTCGCCGGCGGCGGTGCGGGTGCGCCCGGGCGCGAGCCACTGGACCACAGCGGGCGCGCCCGGGCCCGCGCCCGCGCCCGCGCCCGCCAGCGACCCGATCCTGCTGGAGCACTTCCTCAGCAAGTGGGGCGGCCTCCCCCACCCGCCGCCCCACACCACCGAAAAGGCCGGCAGCAACGGCGTGCTGTGGGACGGCCTCGCGGCCCTCGGCGCGGGTCCCCGCGAGCTGCCGCGCAACTGCGCCTCCGTGACGTGCAGCGCCGCCTGCGCGTTCGGGTGCGCGCCGGGCAACAAGGCCAGCGCCGACGTCAGCTGGCTCGCCGACGCCGCGAGGGCCGGCGCCCTCGTCCTGGCGCGGTGCGAGGCGCGGCGCGTGCTGCTGGAGGCCGGCGGCGGCCGGCCGGCCGGCGCCGCCGCCGCCGCGGCTGACACCGCCGGCCCTGCCGCCCGCCCCCAGGGGCGCGTGGCGGGCGTGGAGATTGAGGTGACCGGCGCCGAGGACGGCGCGGACGACGGCCCCTGGGCGCCGGCCGACGCGCCCGCGCCGCTGCTCGCGAGGCTGGTGGTGCGCGCCCCGGTCGTGTTCGCGGCGGCCGGGTCGCTGCACACGCCCGCGCTGCTGCTGCGCAGCGGCGTCACGGGCGGCGGCGCGGTCGGGCGCAACCTGCGGCTGCACCCCGCGTCGGGCGTCGTCGCGCGCTTTGCGAGCTGGGCAGGCGGCGGCGCAGAGAGCGCCGCCGACGCCGCGGCGGCCGCTCAAGGCGACGACGACGGCTGCCCCGTCCCTCTCACGTTCGCGAGCGCGCCCCAGGTGGACATGTACAAGGGCGCCATGATGGCCGTCTACTCGACGTTTGCCGCGCGGTGGCCGTCGCCTGCTGCCGGTGCCGGGGCGGCAGCGAGCGCGGCCGGGGAAGGCGGCGGCGGCGGCGGCGGCAAAGGGGGGGCGGGAGCGGCCGACAAACAAAGACCAGACCAGCAAAACGACGGCTACGGCGCCATGGTCTCCGTGCCCGTGGCCCACCCGGGCATGCTCGGGGCCACGTGCCAGTGGGAGAGCGGCCGCGCCTTCAAGCGCACGCTGCTGCCCGCGCCCGACCTCGCGCTCTTCCTGGTGTTTGCGCGCGACGGCGGCGCGGGCGGCCGCGTGCGCCTGGGCCGCGACGGCCGCCCGGCCGTCGACTACTGGCCGCGCGCGCGCGACCGTCGCTCCATGCTCGACGGCATCGAGCTCGCCGTGCGCGCGGCCGTGGCCGCGGGCGCCAGCGAGGTGTTCCTGCCGCACAACACGCTCGGCCGCCTCAATCTGACCGCGCCGGCGCTGGTGCGCCCGAAGGACTGGGCAGCGCGCTCCCCAAACCCCTCCCCCCCGGAGGACGCCGCCCTCTTCGACGCCGCCCTCCGCGCCGACGCCCGGGCGCTCGAGCGCTACGTCGCCAAGCTGCGCGCCCCGCCCGGCGCCGTGGCCAAGTACGAGCTCGCCGTCCTGAGCGCGCACCAGATGGGGTCGGCGCGCATGGGCGCCAAGCGGGGCGCGAGCGCCTTTGACCCGCGGGGAGAGAGCTGGGACGCCCGGGGCCTGTACGTGGCGGACGCGTCGGCCTTCCCGACGCCGAGCGGGGTCAATCCGATGGTCACGGTGCAGGCGCTGGCGCACGTCGTGGCGTCGGGCGTGGCGGCGAGGGAGGGGCCGCGGGTGAGGAGGGAGCGGGAGCGTGCGGCGGCGGCGTAGGCGACGTGATTTGTTTTCGTGTGTATTTTTGTTGTTGTGTCTTCATTGTGCCGCGTGTGCCGCAACTCCGCTTTTATTGATCCCACGTGTTGAACCATCTCTTGATCGTGTTCAGGCATCAGCGCGCGGCGAACGAGTCGTCGTTGGTGGGCGGGTAGGCGGGAAAAGGGGGGGACCACACTATTTTAAAAATAGATCAAGAAACTTACATGTTGTACAATTAATGAACTAATTTTTCCCGAAAAGTGGACCAAATCGCACCTTTTTGTTGCGATGCACTTCGCCGGTGAAGTCCCGTAGTGGTTATCGGGCCGGCCTTGAATCCCGTTCGCGGCCTGGCGTCATTCGACAATCGAGAATCTGTTGTTTCTCGGTTGCCGCCACGCCAATCTCCCCCAATTCACACAAAACCATTTCCCCCCTCTCAGAGAGTCAGCCGGTGCAGCAATGCGCGCAGGTTCGAATCCTGCCTTCACCGAACTCCCCCGTGTGTTTTTCTTGTGGGATGACACCAACGGTGACAACCACGCCGTCGCTGGTTTTGGGATCTCGACGTCTCGATCTTTCTTTTTTGGGTTTGCCCCCCGGCGACGGCGAGAGGATGCTGCACGCTGCAGCGGTCGAGTGCCAACCCGTCTCTGCAGCCCGACGGCCCTTGATCCGTCCTCATTTACAACACCCCGGCACCAGATCCCCGCCAATAATGAACAAATAATCCTCCTCCCTCCTACTACTCGTCCCCCAAGGCCACCTCGAGCGCAAAGTCGTCGCGCGCCACGCACGCCGGGTTGTTGGGGTCGAGCGCGCGCTCGGCAAACGCGGCGCCAAACTGCTTCTCGTAGATCTCGTCCTCGCTGACGGTCTCGACGACGCAGTCGGCGGTCGGGTAGGCCACGCACATCAGGGCGTAGCCCTCGGCGCGCAGCTCGGCCGACACGCCCAGCGCCTCGGGCTGCCGCAGCTCGCCCTCGAGCAAGCGCACGGCGCAGGCGGTGCAGCAGCCCATGCGGCACGCGTACGGCAGCCGCAGGCCCTGGGCCTCGGCCTCGAACAGGACGTACCGGTCCTCGGGCACCTCGACCTCGCAGGTGGCGTTGCCGTAGTGGGGGTCGCGGATGACGACGCGGTGCACGGGCACGCCGGCGCCGGCCGAAGGGCCCTCGCCCGTGCCAAAGCCGGCCACGCCGCCGTGGTGCACGTCCCGGCCGCCGACCAGGCGCGAGCCGGCGTTGAACTCGTCCTCGAGCCACAGGTCGACGGTGCCGTCCTCACGCTCGAAGCGAGCGCGCCACTCGGCGGTCGTCATGCGCGCGATCGACTGAGGAGGGGGGCTGCCGTCGCTGCCGTCGCTGCCGTCCGCCACTTCGCCCGAACCGGACCCCTCTGGCACGCCGCCGTCGCCGCCAAAGCTCAGGCTGATGGGGCCCAGGGCCACGCCCAGGCCGCCCTTGCTTTGCTGCACCTGCCTCTGCCGCCTCCGCTCCTTTTCCTCCTGCTCCATGGCCGCCGCCTTGCGCGCCGCGGGCCCCTGCCCGTCGCCGCCGCCGCCGCCGCCGCCGCCGCCGCCGCCGCCGCCGCCGCCGTACGTCATCCCGATGGGCCCGAGGGCGTCCCCAAGGCCCGTCACGCGGTCGACCAGGGAGGACGGCTGTTGGGGCTGCTGTTGAGGAGGGGCGGCGGCGTTCTCGGTGTCGGCGTTGGCGCGTGGCGGGGCCGCGCGGGGGGCGAGGAGGGGGCGAGAGCGGCGAGAGGGGGCGGCGGCGGCGGCCCTGCGGCCGGCGACGACGGCGCGCGAGGTCGCCGACGGCAGAGGCGCGCGGCCGCTCGAGCTCGGCGCGCCGCAGGCCCGGCGGGACGCCGGGGTTGTCGTGGATGCGGCTAGATTGAACATGCTTGGCGCGCTGATTGGCCGATGTCTTTGGGATTCAAAGGCAGGATGGCGCGCGTGTGCCAAAAGATTCGCGATGCGCCTCCGGTGCGGGACCGCAAGGCGGGATTGAGGCTTGCCGGACGGAGATCGGGATTGGGGATTGGGACTTTGTGGGGTCGGGCGGGGCGGAGAGGGCGTGGTTGTGAGTTGTGGGAGGGCGCTGGGAGGGACAAAAAAGAGGGAAAGCGGCGGCGGGCGAGAGCGCGGGCCGTCGGCGCCGGCAAGCGCGAAGGGCAACAACGGCGCAAGAGCGCAACAGCTCTAGTTTCACAACCAACCACTGCTCGTGGCTCACATCCACGACCACACCCTTCCGCGCCTTCATCAGCACCCTCCACAACGCAGAGGAGGCAGCAGGCACCTCCCTCTCTGGCCGGGCGCACCCCGTGCATTCAAAAAAAAGGGGGTCTCTCGCCTGTCACCGTCGATCAATCATCATGCGCGTCGTCGTCACGGCTCGCGCACCATGCCTGCCGTCGCGACCCCTGACCACCCGCCCCCGCGCGGGCGGTCGCCTCTGGCCGACAACACCCACAACAACCGCGAGCGCGACGGTACCGCGCGGCGCCGGCGGCGGCCCATCGTACCCGCTCCCGCTGCTTGGCGGCCGAGGGGGAGGCGACCCCGCCACAAGCAGCGACAACAACGACAACACCAACAACGCCAACGCCGACGACGTGGCGCCGCCCCTCCTCGCCCCTCGCAGCGACGGCATCGCGGCCTCGGCCACCGCCGCCGCCGCCGCCGCCGAGACCGCGCGCCTGCTGATGATGCCGCTCTCGCAGCAGGGCGGCGGCCGCGGCAGCTTTTCCGCGGCCGCCGCCGACGCCGCCGCCTCTGCCGCCTCCGACGCCGAGGGCGTGCTGAGCGAGCTGGTGCACTTGCCCGTCGACTGCACCGAGCTGCTGGGCCTGCGCGGCCAGCCCTCGTACCTGCTGTGCGACGTGACGCGCGCCTACGACGCCCTCCTGGGCCGCGCGCCGGACGCGCCCGGGGGCGAGGCCGACGAGCGCGCCGGCGAGGGGTTCAGCGACGCCGCGCTGGCCGGCCGCGTCGAGGTGCTCGAGCTCGCAAAGGACGCGGCGGTCATGGCTGAGGGCCGCGTGGGCGGGCGGGCCGCGCCCCGGTGGCTCGGCGCGACGTATTCGGCGGCGGCGGTCGACGGCGGCGCCGGCGCGGGCGACAACCTCGCCCCCCGGCCGCCGCAACCGCGCTCCTTTGCCGTGCCGGTCCACCTGCTGCCGGCCGCGCTCGTGCTGCTGTGCCAGGTGCGGTGCGAGACGGACCTGGTCGCCGACCTCGCCGCCCAGGCCCTCCAGAACTGGGTCGTCCGCGCACACTTCAAGCGCGACCTGCTGCTGGCGCTCGCGCTGTCGCTCTGCTGCGCCGCGCGCGGCGCGTTCGACGCGGGCGAGACGCCGCGCGGCTGCGCGGCGCTCGAGGAGGCGCTGGCCCTGCTGCGCAATGCCACGGGCGCCGCGGCCGCGGGCTCGGCCTCGCCGTCGGGGCAGCGCGTCGCGGGCGGCGGCGGGCTGGGCGCGGCCTTTGCGGCCTTTGCGGCCGCGAGCCAAAGCCTGTCGTCGGGGTCTCCGCAGCACGGCGAGGCTTCTGCCGCCGCCGCCGCCCCGGCAGACCAGCTGCCGCTGGCGCCGCGGCTCGCGGCCGAGATCGAGCAGGCGCTCGAGGATCTCGAGGCGCCGCGCGTGCTCGAGGAGCTGCGCCTGCTGCCGCTGGGGGACCCGGCGCGCCGCCGCAGCGTGTCGGCCCTCCGCGCGACGATGCAGCAGCAGCCGCAGCAGCAGGGGCAGCGGCAGCAGCAGCGGCAGCAGCAGCAGCAGCAAGGGGCGTCGGGTTGGGCGGGCGGGGCCGGCTCCGGCGCTATCCCTGCCGTCACCGTCGACTACGCCCGCATGGCCTTTGCACTCATGGGCAGCGAGGAATGGTGCGAGGCGGCCGACTGGGGAACGATGGCGTCCCGGGTCGCCGCGGCCGTCCGCAACGTCGGCGGACGCGGCGGCGGCGGCGGCGGCTCGGCCGGCAGAAAGGCCGCGCGCCGGTACCTCGCCGCAGCGGCGCCCTGGCTCTACGGTCCATCGGAAGCGCTGTCCACGGCAGCCGCGGCCCACCTGGTCGCCGGGTTTAACGCGCGCGAGCCCGAGACCGTGCGCCTGGCCGCGGCGCTGGCGGCCGCCGCAGACGTCGTCGCCTCCTCGCCGCCGTCGTCGGCGTCGTCGTCGTCGTCGTCGTCATCATCTTTGTCGCCTTCTTCTACGTCTTCGCCCTCTCCCTACCCGATCCCCGTCCCCCCGCCCGCCTCCGCCGAGTCGGCCGTCCTGCGCGCTGCGGCCGCCGTGCTGCTCGGCGCCGTCGACGACGCCGTGGCGCTGCTGGCGGCCGCGCAGCACCTGCCGTCGGCGGGCGCGTGGCCGTCGGCAGAGGTGCAGCTCGCGGCCGGGGCGGCCTCGCCGGCGGCCGAGCTCACGGACCCGAGCACCGGCGCGCCCTTGCTGCTCCCCGCGGAGCCGCAGGCGTGCTGGCGCTTTGTGCGGGCGCAGGCCACCGCTGCGGGCGGCGACGACGACGCCCCTGCGGATCAGGCCCAGCAGCAGCAGCAGAGAGACGCCCACGGCGCCCCCGCCGAGGTCGACCCGCTCCCCGGCCTGTGCGTCCTCACCGAGCTGTGGCTCAGCCGCCTGGGCTTCGCCGCCTTCCCCGACACGCTCGACCGGCCGCCACTGCCCGCGCTCACCGCTTACTTCGCCTCGCCCCGCGTCGAGTCCTTGCTCGAGAGGTACGCTCAGGAGGCAGAGGCGGCCGCGCGCGCGGCGGCGGCAGCGTCGTCCCGGCCTTCCGGAGGCTTCTACTCGTCCGCCTCGTCCTCTTTCGCGCGCGCGGGGCGCGGGTCCGCGGCGCTGGCCGTGGCGGCCGCGGCGCGCGTGGCCGAAAGGGTCGGGCGGACGGTCGGGCGCGGGCTGCACGCCGCGCAGCGGGCGGCGGCCGGCGCCGCCGCCTCGGCGGCTCTCGCTCCCGACCTCGCGCCGGGCGCGCCGCGGCCCGCCTCTTTGTCGCCGGAGGAGGACGGGGAGGCAGCAGACTGGGTGCCGCCCTACAACACCCGCGCGCGCATCCCGGCCTCTCTGCCGCCGCCGCCCCCGCCCCCCCCCGCGCCGCGCCGCCCCTCGGCCGCTTCCTCCCCGTCCGCCGCGCTCCGCCGCCGCGCCGCCGAGGGCGCCGGCGCCGGCGACGCCGCCTTGACGCCCTCGCGGCCGTCCTCGCCCTCGGCAGCCGCGGCGGCAGCGGCTCCCCGCTCTCCGCCCGCGGCCGCGACCGCGAGCTTCCTGGCGTCCCAGCGGCCCCGGCGGCGGCCGACGCTGGCTGTCCTGGCCGACCTTGTCGCGGGCGGCGGCGCGGCCGTGGCGGCGGCGGCGTCGACGGCGGCGGCCTCAAAGGGGGGCAAGGGAACGGGGACCGCCGCCAAGGCGCGCAAGCTCGCCGCCGCCGCAATCGGCGGCGCGGTGCTCCTGGCCGCGGCCGTGTTCGCGGCGCGCCTGGCGTCGACCTCGGCGCGGTCCGTAGCCGCCGCCGCCGCCGCCGCCGGGAGCCGCTCTGCGCCGCGCCCAGAGCACCGGGTCGCCGCCGTCGCCCCGGCGGCGGGCGCGACGGCCAACACGGCGGCAGCCGCCAACCCGCTCTCCGCGGCGCTCGCGCGCATGGCCTTCTCCGCTTCCCCCGCGTCGGCGCAGGCGGGCCGCGCCCTCCCTCCCCCCTCGCCCGTCTGCGTGCGCGTCGTCGGCGGGCCGGCCGCCGGCCGCGTGCTCGAGCTGACGCCGCGGCAGGCCGAGGCGCTGCTGCGGCGGTGGCACGACGCCCGGGCGGCGGCGCTCGGCCCCCGGTACGACGCCGCGGCCCTCGGCCCTTGCGCCGCCGACCCCCTGCTGTCGGCGGTGGCCCAGCGGGCCGACCGCCTCGAGGCCGAGGGGTGGTATCTGCGGCTGCGCGCGACGGCGCCTCCGCGTGTGACGCGGCTCGAGGCGGCCGGCGGCGCCGTGCTGGCGCAGGCCGACGTGCGCGAGGCGGCCGCGCTGTTCTCGGCGGGCGCCGACGGGCGTCGGGCCGACGGGTACTCGGGCGCTTTCAGCTGCGAGTACCGCCTGGTGCTGTGTGAGGACGGGGCGTGGCGCGTGGCGGACCTGACCGTCACGTCTGGCGACGACCGCGGCGGGGGGAGCCAGTGGTGAGTTGCCGCCGCCGAGTTGCGTCGCCGCCACCGAGACGGACGGACGGACGGACGGACGGACGGACGGACGGACGGACGGACGGACGGACGGACCCGCGGACGGACGACGACGGCCGAACGCGTGTGTCTCTTTACAACATACCGACTTGACACCCAGAGACGTGCACGCACAAACACTATCATTCCTTTGCTTTGTTGGAAAAACACTCGACCCTCTTCTGCGACAACCGGTCGCGCGCGCCGCAACACATCACGAAGGCAAACCACGAAACCCCCAAAAAACAACTCGCCGCGATTTGGCTTCCCGAAACGCCAAGCGCGACAACACGATGTCCTCCGCGCTCATCTCGGACGCGGAGATCGCCTACATCGCCGGCGGCATCCTCGACGGCGTGCGCTCGGACGGCCGCGGCTGCTACGACTTTCGGCCGATCGAGGTCGAGCTCGACGTGGTGGCGCAGGCGTCCGGCTCCGCGCGCGTGCACCTGGGGACGACCGACGTGCTGGTGGGCGTGCGGGTGAGTTTCGTCGGGCGGTCTTAGCGTTCGGGCGGTACGCCCTGGGCTCTCTGTGTGGATAGAGAGAGAGAGAGGGCGCAGAAATGGCGGATTGCACAGCGAGAGCGGCAGGACGCGGTGGCAGCGTCCCATTCGTGACCGAGCGGGGCGCCAGACCGCTGAACGCTTCCCTTCCTGCCCCTCTTCCCTGCGCAACAAACCACACACACATACACCAACACAGGCCGCCCTCGTCTCGCCCGACCCGTCCGCCCCGGACCGCGGCCTCGTGTCCGTGAGCGTCGAGTGCAGCGCCACCGCCTCGCCCGAGTACAAGGGCCGCGGCGGCGAGGGGTGGGGCGCCGAGATGGCGGCCGCGCTGGCGGCGGCGCTCACCGGCGGCGCGCCGCCGCCGCGGCCGCCGCTCGCGGGACAGACGGCAGGCGCGGCAGCAGCAGCGTCGCCGTCGAGCGTCCCGTGGGGCCTCGACACGCGCGCCCTCTGCGTACTTCCCGGGCACGCCGCCTGGCGCCTGTGCGTGGACGGCCTCCTGCTCAACGACGGCGGCGCGGCGCTGACCGCCCTGAGCCTCGCCGCGCGCTGCGCTCTGGCCTCGGCGCGGCTGCCGCGCGTGGTCGTGGTCGCCGGCGAGGGCGGGGGCGACGGCGGGGAGGGCGGCGACGACGGGCCCGAGGTCGAGATCGACGACGACCCGGCCGCCGCCGTGCGCCTGGACGCCTCGCGCGTGCCCGTGATCGTCACGGTCGCCGAGGTGAGGCCGCGCGGCGCCGGCGGCAGCGCGGCGGCGGCGGCGGCCGAGCTCGACGAGGCCGAGGCGGCGGCGGCGGCGGCGGCGGCCGGGGGGGGCCTCCCGCCGTCCTTGCGCGGGGGGGATGGTGCTGGGGGCGACGCGGGCGCGGCCGCGCCCGCGACGGCCGGGGCGCGCCTGGTGGTCGACCCGGACGCGGGCGAGGAGGCGGCGGCCGCGGCGCAGCTACACGTGGCCGTGGTGGCGGGGAGCAGCGGAGGGTGGGTGGCGGCGGCGGCGGCGGGGAGCAGCGGAGGGCAAGCGGGAGCGGCGGCGGCGGCGGCGGCGGCAACGGCGGCGGCAGAGGCAGGCGCCTTTGTGGCGGGCGTGACCAAGGAGGGCGGCGGCGCGCTGCACCCGTCGGCGCTGGCCGAGGCGCTCGAGCTGGCGCGGCGGGCGGGCGGGCGCCTGGCGGAGGCGCAGCAGCGCTTCTTGGACCAGCAGCGGCAGCAGCAGCAGGGGGCGGCGGCGGCGCGATAGTTTTGCCCGAGCGATCGGCGGCGCTCAACGTTCTCGCGGCTCGTCGTCGTCGTCGCTCCTCTGGGCGTCAATCCCCTGTTAGAGGCTTAATCGGCGGCGGCGTGTGACTGCGCGTGATCCGTGCATTGGGCTTGGGTTGGACGGGTCGCATTGGGGCCGGGTGGGGGGGGGTGGAGAGGGGCGATTGAGCAATCTGACTCGGATTTCCCCCCGCTCCCTCCCCTTCAGCCTGCCCCCCTTCTGTCTTGCTATGCTCGACGCACAGGTCCCTGCCCCCGTTCGTTTCACAGATAGGCATCCCTCTTTCGCAGGCGCACGCATCCCCGTCGCCATTCGTTCATACCCCCTTGTGCCTGCTGCGTGTCCTCTCCCGTATCGGTACCAAGGAACAGCGAAAAGCATCCTTCAGAATGCAGCGTGAGTTCCTTTCGCACGCCGACCACGCGGTCCACGGCGCCTTGATCCGGCCACGCGGCGTGCACCGGCAGGAACCTTCGCGTACGCCGGCCGGCGGCCCGAAATGCGCCTGGCGCGCGCGGCCCTATCCTTGACGAACCAAAAAAAACTGACTCTTCTCTCTCTCCCTCTTTCGCCCCCCTCCCCCAAGACAACAGGCGCTCCGTCCAGGGCGCCCGCGGCCGGGCCCGCGGCGGGCACGCGCCGCGTCGTGGTCGGCAGGAAGGTGAGGTCCCGCCCCTAATCTCCAACTGGCCCTGTCGGAGCGGCAGGCCGCGGGCCGCACGCGCCGCACCGGCATCCCAAACCGCCGCTGCGCCGCCGCGCCGCCGCGCCGCCGCCGCCTGCGCCCCTCGCTGCCTATGCGCCGCTCGACGCAAGAAGCGCCTCTGTCTCTCTCTTGTCGCTCACGCCCTAGAGACAAACACACACACGCCCACGAACCAACACCGCTTCATAACGACTTCCCCTCCGACCAGGCCGCCGTCGCCGTGCGCGCGCAGGCCCAGCACAAGCCGTCGGCCAGGGCGCAGGCCGCCGCCGCCGCGCAGGCCTCGCTCGCGCCCGGCGCGCAGCCGCTCGGCATGTCGCCGCTGGCCAGCGGCGCGTTCGACACGGCCATGGTGCCGCTGCTCAACCAGGCCGACATGAGCAAGGTGAGGCGCGGGCGCCCGCGCTCTTTCTGTTTGTTCGTTCGTCGCGGCGCGGTTGGTGGGCGCGAGTTGCGGAGCCCCCCCCTCCCTCGTTTTATTCGGGTCGCCCAAAACCACGGCCGCGCCTCCTGTTGTCCTCGTCTCGCTCTCGCCGGGGAGAAGCGCTCCCCGCGCCCCCCTCCCCCTCGCTCCCCAAAACTAGCCCCCCCTCGTCACCCCTTTGACCGCCGGCCAACCCCACCGGCCGACCATGCCGACAAAGTGACGACCAACACAACAACACCAAACAAAAAACAAACAAACAAAACAAAACAAACAAAACAAACAAAACAAACAAAAAACCAAAACAAAAACAGACCGTGCTGGGCATCATCCTGGGCGGCGGTGCGGGCACGCGGCTCTACCCGCTGACCAAGAAGCGCGCCAAGCCCGCCGTGCCGCTGGGCGCCAACTACCGCCTCATCGACATCCCCGTCAGCAACTGCATCAACAGCAACGTGACCAAGATCTACTGCCTCACGCAGTTCAACAGCGCCTCGCTCAACCGCCACCTCTCGCTGGCGTACAACAGCAGCGTGACGAGCGTCAGCCGCGGATTCGTCGAGGTGCTGGCGGCGTCGCAGTCGTCAGAGAGCAAAAACTGGTTCCAGGGCACGGCGGACGCGGTGCGGCAGTACATGTGGCTGTTCGAGGAGGCGGTGCGGGACGGCGTGCAGGACTTTTTGGTGCTGTCGGGTGAGGAGCAAGCAGGGCGCGCGCTTTTGGGGGGGGCGGGGGTTGGCTTCTCGCGTTTCTTTTGGGGGGTGGTGGCGCGCGCGCGCCAGAGGTTGCGCGTCCTTTCTTTTCTCCCCTTCCGCTTTCTTTCTTTCGCGCGCGCGCGCGCTCC
>Ga0105055_10005295_pt1 | contig 18272 bp, 13 predicted proteins | sample BON03_FD_78090 | JGI IMG/M metagenome (GOLD analysis project Ga0105055, IMG submission 78090) | Freshwater microbial communities from Lake Bonney liftoff mats and glacier meltwater in Antarctica - BON-03 | ecosystem: Environmental > Aquatic > Freshwater > Ice > Glacier meltwater | place: Lake...
CGAATTTGAAATTATGACCTGTGATTTGTTTTGTGGCCCTAATGCTTCACAACCTGTAGCTTTGAATCATTTCCTTTACAGTATCTGGCAGCATTCATCGTGGCTTTCTGGATACATGCAGCAGGACGCTCACGAGTTTTTCAGCTTTTTGATCAATAAGCTTTGTTCCGATGACTCAAAAAATGCGAAGACCAAGTGTGAGTGCATCGCGCATCAAATTATGGGAGGAATGATTTGCTCACAAATTCAATGTAAGGCGTGTGGCAGCCTGTCGGAATCTTTCGAACCGTTTTTTGATCTATCTCTTCAAATACCGCCACCTGAGAAAGAAAAAGTTGGTGAAAGCGATTCAAAAGACCGACCTTTTTCTCCTCGTAAAAGACATGTGCTGTCACGTGGACTTAGTTTTAATGCGCCTCCTATGTCTTTACAAACCATGCTTGAGAAATTCCTCTCGCCTGAGGTGCTTTCAGCTGCGATTTTATGTGAATCGTGTAAGGCTCGGCATGAGGGATCATCAAAGCGCTTGAGAATCGTAAACTTGCCTCCTGTTATATGTTTTCACATCAAGCGCTTTATACCAGGTACCACCACAGCCAATGCCCAGAAATCTGATCAAATTATCACGTTTCCTCTTCGTGGTCTAGACATGAGTCAATACTCGGAAGATCAAGCTCAAAATACGTTGCTGTATGATCTGTGTGCCGTAATACAGCACACTGGGAGCATGCATAGTGGCCACTATTTTTGTTTCATACTTCATCATGAAAACTGGTACAAATGTGATGATGTTTTCATCCGTAGAGTTTTCGAAAATGAAGTTGAAACGTCGCAAGCGTATATGCTCTTTTACTCAAAAAGGACTAGTTGAATAATAAATTAATTATTAGAAGTTAATTTTGAAGAACCAGCTGGATGTTAATAGGGATCCTAGACAATGAGAATTCGTCCTTTTCGAATTCTTCAACTTCTTCCTCCAGCGAGAGAAATTGAACATGGAATGGCGAATCCGCGGGGCATTCTTTTCGGTTTACCTTGGTATCCACCACGCTCGCTACCTCATCTGCAGGAAGAACTGCGTATTGTTTATTCGAAGAAACTGCAACAGTCATATTATCTGATTGGGCTATACCCGAGCCTCGCTCGCGCATGAAATTCATGTTAACGTTTGAATCGGACCCAGGAGCATCGTGGGAAAAATTGCATCGGCTTCCTTGTCGGCAACGGTTTTGTAGGAAGAAGCGGCAAACTTGTTTCTGATTTCCTGGCTGATTTCCTGGACCAGTACCAGGAGCATTCTGTTTTACACCACCACCGAAACCTCCTTGTTGTTGATTTCCAAATCTATTTCCTTGTGCTGGTTGATTTCCGAATCCATTATTAGGTTGCGGATTTCCGAATCCATTATTTTGTGCTGGTTGATTCCCGAATCCATTATTAGGTTGCGGATTTCCGAATCCATTATTTTGTTGTTGATTTCCAAATCCTTTATTTTGTTGCTGATTTCCGAATCCATCATTAGATTGTGAATTACCAAAGCCATTATTTTGTTGTTGATTTCCAAATCCGTTATTTTGTTGTAGATTTCCGAATCCATCATTAGGTTGTGAATTACCAAAGCCATTATTAGATTGTTGATTTCCGAATCCATTATTTGGTTGCTGATTTCCGAATCCTTTAGTAGGTAGCTGATTTCCGAATCCATTATTAGGTTGTGAATTGCCAAATCCAACAGGTCCCTTATTATTCTTCGGAAATCCACTCGACGGCTGTTTTTGCTTTTGAAATCCTGTATCCTGTTTTACCGCACCAGCTCCAAATCCCCCATTAGTGGAAATAGCACCACCTCCAAAGCCTGTTGGATTGTTTGAATTTCCAAACCCACTGTTATGAGCACCATTCCCAAACCGACCCTGGTTAGTAACTACATTCTGTTGACCGAATCCAAATCCTCCATTACTATCTTGTTTTTTTTGTCCGAAACCACTGTGGTTCTCTTTTTTATTCTGCCCAAATCCACCGTGATTGGATGGCTGTTTCCTATTTTGAACACCAGCTCCGAATCCATTCGAGTTGCTCGGTTGTTGACCATGGTCAGCGTACCTTCCAAAACCACCAGGATTGCCCGATAGCTGATTGTTATTATTGCCTTGGGCTCCAAATCCAGAAGCACCTCCAGATCCGGAAGGCCCAGCAGCACTCCAGTTGCCGTTGTTGGATCCTCCACCAAACCCCGACGAACCTGAACCCCCGTCGTGAGAGAACTGACAGCTATTGCCCTTTTGGCACCGACCCTAGACAGTCTTTATACTGGAAATATCGCCAATCGAAATGTCACTTACCTGCTGGAAGAACTTGCATGGCCGACTCATCTTGATGCGTAAATAGAGCAGGGTCTACATTGTTTTTCCAGTAATTCGAGTAGTTGTGTAGTGACGCCTTAACTGATGGAGGATGAAAACACTTCACACTGCTTGCAAGTGCTCCATAAGTTACGTGGAATGAAATTTTCAGGGGTGCGTAAAACTCAAATGGTTTCCAGTGCTGTCGAGTCTATGGTTTTTTGTTTCGATCTCGGCGATTTTCCTCGAGCTGTGGAGATACTGCTGGCGGGCGAAGAATGCGGGTTGGGATTTAAAACTTTAATTGGTGAATGTTCTTCGCGCTTAAATTCTTACATGCATCCTAATTCGTCTTTAGATTTAATATGGGCAATACAGCCGACTACCAAGGGAATTGAAAGCATTCTATTGCTGAGTGTATTTTGCCTATACAAAGAACTTTGTGAAACCAACCATAAACCAGCTTACACTACGCAAGATGCATTTCTCGATTTTTTTGTACCTGAGTTAGGCAATACTAATCCTGCTGGTGTCTCCAAAACCGAAATATACGAAAAAGAAATTCGGGGAATGCTTCAAGTCCTGTTTCAGCAATATTCACAGATGAACCCCTCGCAAGTTCCTTGGGAAAAAGTTTCTTTAATCATAGTCGGAGTTTATAAACTATTATGGATTGTACATGGGAATACAAGAGTTTGGTTGAGTGCGAAAGCGAGTTTGGAGTCATTGTTGGAATTCTTGTTTCAACGCCAAGATGAGTTTAGTTTACGAGCTTGTGGAATGATTCTTTCCGTATTGGAACATTCAACTAGATCAAAATACGACCATGAATTTTCGCGCCAGCTGCTTCCTGTTATCCTCCAAACGATTCATCAACCCTTCGTCGTGTCATTTTCTAGTCGAACATCTCTCGAACATTTCAAAATTCTCAGCAAGATTGCGATTATATGTTTGAACGAAGGTTCGTCGTTGCAAAGTCTCATCCAAGGAGATTCATCATACCTACAAATTCGTAGACCTTCTTACATCTCGCAGAACACCTGTGTACAAGATGTCGTGGTGAAGTTCATTGTCCCGCTTCTGAGAGCAGCAGCCGCCAGCCACAAGTACGAGGAAACGTTCCACGAGATCGTCTTCACATGTATTTGTTCCTTGGGCGAGAATGATCTGCATTGGGCGTCAGTGTGGACAAGTACCGTCGACTTTACCCTTGACAAATCATCACTAGATTACGAGATTGCCGCTGCTATCCTACGATGCTTCCTCCGTGTTATAGTGATAGAACAACAATCAACAGATCCTTTACCTCTGTTGCGTGGAATTTGTGGCGGAATGCATCGGATCTCCAAGATACAAGTGCCTGTATTTCCTTCGCAACTTACCTCAAGTGGAGATTACACGATTAATTATTTCTCTGGACGAATTATCGCTCTGTTGTATTTTATTGCATTGACGCATGAAAACACTGATCGCATATTCAGTCGAGTTGCTATTCTCATGCCCAGACTTATTGAACGGTTTTCTCACAGTGATTTGATGCCTTGGGTTGAAACCATGTCGATGGGAATAGGTACTTCAAATAACATGACTAGCAGTGTATGTGTCGATCTATTCCTGAAAGCCATGCAGCACCACGATGTAGTTGCAGCAGTAGTCTTCCGTGTATTGGAAGTCTGGCATTCTCTTTTTGCTGCGGGGTCTTTACCATCTTGGATCTCGGACATCACGTGTATTGATCGTCTACCATCAGGTAAAGACCTTTTGCTGCTACTCACGCTCAAACAAAATATGGAAATTGCTCCACCTTGGTTCAAGCCGGCTAATGCTTCCATCCAGATGAAGAAAGTTCGCGACCGCATCCACTCAATTCAAAGAACAACCTTGCTACATGGATCTGTCACCGTGCTGGACAACCAACTACTAGACATCCTACTCGATGCACTTGAATACTATGGTGTTCTTTGGACATGCTATCGTTTTGAAAATATATTTGCTGAAATAGTACGTGGGGTGGAGGTTCCTCGAAAGGATGCGGGGGGCTCAGTTGGACTTCCTATTCGCGCAGTCCAAGGTTTGATATCAATGTTTTCAAAATCTGTATTTTCAACTATACATCTGTCAAGACCCCAATTATGTTCTGCATTTTACAGTTATTTGGGAGCTCGAATCGCTTTGAGCGGCGGAGATTTATGGGAAGGTGGCAACGCATATGCATCTGCAGCCGAAGCTATTCTAGCTACCGAGATTGATGCTCAGCCTTTGGCAGTTTCGTTTTTGAAGCAGTCGGCATTAATATTTAATCAAATTCCATCCAGGAGGGACACTCAAAATGTTACGCTGTCGCTGCACCAACTTGGGATTGGTAGCCCGGCCGGTGCTGTGAAGATGGGGGACCCTTCATCGTTTTACTTTCTCGTGGGCATTGCGACTCCACAAACTTATAGAAAGTCCCGGATGTTTCAATTGCCCTCGTTGAGCGTGGTTCGAGTTATCAGATCTTCGGTCATCGCTGTAGCTGAAGATTCATTAGTTGAACGAATTCAACGACTATCTTTGTTACGATATTTGGAAGGATCTCTTGCGTGGGCATGTGAGACGAGCTACGAATCCAGCGGGATATCGACACTAGCTTCGCAAGTGGTTTTACTCAAGCATCATTTTCAGGGTTCGAATGGATTTTGGATTAGAAGATTGTGGCCGGTGAAAGTAGAAAGCAGCAACTCGTCTCCAAGGTGTCCTTCCGACTTTATTATGCTGCCTTCTGAAATGGACTCTGGATCACCTGTTCCATTTAACCAAATTCTTTTGTCAGCGGACCATTCGCTTTCGTTGTCTCCGATGATTTCAATGGCATCTGTAGAGTCCAAACTAGTTGGACTATCTCGATTCAATCATTTACTGGAAAGTTCTGAATTCGGTCAACCGGTGGATGTCAAAGGGAACGTATTGTTATCTCATCACAAGGGAGACGAAGAAGAGTTTTATTCTGATAGTGAGGATTCATGTGTCCCGGTCCCTCCGCCTTACCCTCCACCACCAGATGAGCTTAGCCTTCTCACTACTGAAAATTTGGTTGGGTCTCCACCAGAATGTATAGCGAACCAAATTGCAACCGATTTTCGAAATCAAGATGATGCAATTCAAACTCAATTTGCTGCCAGTGAAGATACATTTGAGAGCGATAATGGGACAAGTGAGATTATTGAACTACAACAACCAGTGAAGCGATTGTACAGTCATAGCGGGACCGAGCTGCCTCCTTTGCCTCCGAAACCTAGTGCTCTGCTGAAAATTGAAACAGAATATGAACCAAAAGCAACAAATGATCATGGTGTCCGGAGTCTTGAAATTGCCACAAACGTCCGACCAATGATTGAAAAAGTCGGCACTAATAGTATCAGCTCAGTTGAGAATAGACCCAAGGAGGCCAATGGTGTTTCTGATGTTGAGACAACTAAAGGTGTTGTTGAGATGAATGGTGGTTCTTTTTCTGTAGATGATGTTGACAAGATTATTGGCGAGCCTATTCCAATTATTAGCATTAATGATATGAATGGTGGTGGAATCATTGTTATTGATGAGCCCAATGTAGCGAATGGTGAATCGGACACTAATGACGAATCGGTTGCAATCGATGACAGTAGTACCCAAAATGACGAATATATTGCCACTGATGGCGTTGTTGAGGCGAAGATTGGTGAATTTAAAGTAATTGTTGACACAAATACGGCCAGTGCCAAGGCTGACGTGAATGGAGAGTCAATTGTAATTGATGGTATTAGTGAGAAGATTGGTGAATCTATTCTCATTGATGGCATTAGTACGGCCAATGATGAATCTGACACTAATGGCGAGTCTATTGCAATTGATGGTATTAGTGAGAAGATTGGTGAATCTATTCCCATTGATGGCATAAGTACGGCCAATGATGAATCTGACACGAATGGCGAGTCTATTGCAGTTGATGATATTAGTGAGAAGATTGGTGAATCTATTGGAACAGACCAGATGAGTGTCGAATCTATTGCGATTGATGATATTAGGAGCGAGTCTATTTCCATTAACAATATTAATGGGGAGTCTATTGCAATGGATGATGTTGACGAGCCTGGGTCTATTGCAATTGATGGTGGTAGTGATATGAATGATATACCTGTTGCACTTGATGGGATTAGTAAAATAATTAGTGATTCCATTGAAATTAGTGACACGAATGAGATGAAAGGGGACGAAATTGAAAATAGTCCAGGCATGGATTCCAACCATTCTATTGAAATCAGCAATCCGATGTTCAAATTGGACGACCAGCAAGTTTTCGACATATTGGAGTTGAACAGTCCCTTAGTCGAATTCCCGGAGTTGAACGAAATTCGCATGTCGCCTTCTGATTACGATTTCGTGGTAAGTTCTCTCCAAAATGATGAAGCAACATTCCTCGGAAGTTTTGTGGACGATAAGTCTGGGCTTGAGGAGGTCACCCTTCGAATCATCGGACCCAGCAAGCGTCGTCGTTCTCGGAGAGGCAGCAGTCTTAGATCAAGTAGTTTCGCATCTGAAGAAGCCCAGGAAATTGATAACGAGGAAGGTTGCATTGTGATTTCATCCAGTAAGAATACTCTCATCAGGAGAAAAAAATATTCCACACTTTTGCTCTAGGAGACGTTGACGCTTCTGAGTCTTCGACTCTTGGGGTTGTGAGATTTTTGTCGACGGAAGGCACTCGAAAGGGATTATCACCTGTTCTGTTTGTTACCAAGAACCCCAATCTTGTTTTATCCACCGTAATTGCTTTTAAAAAGGCAATTTAATTGCCATGATATCGTAAACAAAATATAAATTTAAAAATGTAATGAGAAGAACAGGGAATTAGAAGATTCCCATGATACCAAAACTTGAAGAGACGGCGGCAAACATTACTCCAAGCAAACCAGTCCAAATATGAAAAGCCCATTTGGAATGAGTGTATCTTGCCTGTGGATCTCCTGTTGCATAACCACAAGCCCATTGCAAACCTTCAAACATAGTAAATAAGCAACAACGTTTCGTCAAAATTCAATACTTACGAGCATATCCCCAAAGGACTCCACATGCAGCAGTCACAAACGGATGTCGTAATCCTCCAACGAGAGAAAACGCAAGGAACTGAGGATATGTTTCAAGAGCTTGGTGATGGCCTCGCTGAACACAGTTGAACATGCGGGCGTTATCAGAGTCTCCTTCCGCCTGCATTTTTGGAAGGGGAACATCATATTTCTTTCTCGCTTCTCCTACCTTGAAGCTGAGACTCACGACAATGAGGCCAGAGATCACGACATTTACCAGAGTAACGATCCCGTATGCTTTCGGGACTGCAAATTTGGAGTCATTTCCCAGTCCAAGGAGCACGTCACCGTGGTTGTTGATGATGTATCTCTCAGCAGCGCACAGACCCCCGAACGGTAACGCATATTTTAGTAACATGACAGCCATATCTTCAAATCGTAAATACTGGTGAAAAAAAAAAATCAGTACAATTGTACAGGTGGCTCGAAAACATTTTACTAAAACGACAATACACAACATCATCAGAGAGGTGAAATAAAATTGTGATAACATTTCAGATAGTTTTTAGCTCATTCGAAGTTGGTAATCACCATTTTGGGTGATGTATCGAACCCATGGAAGGGCCTGATATCCAGATTTTTCGATAATTTTTAAATATCGTACTTGGATTCCGGAAACAGTGAAATAAGGAATTTCAAAAGATACAGATGCTGGCTTTTTCCACGACATATCTTCAGTATCCGCAGTAGATGGAAGACCAAAGTGTGCACGCATCAAATACTCGCGGGCACCATAAAATTGTTTTATTGACCAAACGATTGCATCCTTGTCCGGCACATATGTCACAGTACCGATACTGGCCTTAAAACTCGGGGAATCAACGTCTGTAGGCACAGGAATCACAATTTCTACATTGTTGGCGATAGAGCGAGATTTGAACTGAGATCTGGCCTTGATCATGTATTCAATTCTGCTGCTTTTATGAGGTTCAACAACAGCCTCTACCCAAATAAGTGGTTTTACCTGCGTATTAAGACGATATGACATGAGTTCAAACTCCCCATCAGGTGGAATGAAGCTAATAGTTCTATCATTTTCAAATCGAGCCAAGCGAACACATTGATGAAATTTTATATCCTCCATTTCGACAGACTTGCCTTTTCCAACATTTCGACCGGAAGCTTTAAACATCAGTTTGTCGTTTAGGCCCAGTTTTAATTCTGGCATTCCACTCAGATACGATTTCATCTTGACGGCTCCGAATATTTCCGAATGTAGGACTTGTCCTGATGCCGACACCAAAAGATTTAGTCTCTCTACAACATCTAAGAATATCTCATTTTTCCGATGCACAATTCCTTCACTTCGCCAAGAAACAGCAGTAGTTAACGCCATCGGTGGTCTCGGCTGTTTTTCTGCACGGTACCCGTCTTGCGTGATATACTCCCGCAGTATCTTTTGTTCTGAAGTTTGCGGAAAACCAAAGTCCATCATTTCGTCGAGAAGTTCGTAAATTATTACAAAGTTATCTCGGATACTCTCTTCAGAAACTTCACCAAAATAATCTTTAAAAACACCGCATGCACGATACATAAAAAGCATCATAGAAAACACATTCGAGTTCTTCTTAGTTACAGAGAGAACATAGAGGTTGTTATACTTGATATAGACGTATGTAACTCCCCCTTCCGTGTACACTGGCTTGGCCTCGTTGTCATCTTCCTCTTGAATACGATTAGAGAACTTTTCAATACAACTCACGGGAACATCTCCTCGGTAATCGCGACTGATGAGGATCTTGCCCTTGAGGTCGGTGAAGAAAATAGCACTGGCTGACATTCTTTCTTCTAATTCACCAGCTGTATCTACTCCTAAATTGTTTTATGGATATCTTCTATAACGACAGGGGGGCTATTCCTTTTTGTCCATTGATTCGGTGCTTGTTCCGTGACTGACATAATGTTGAAAGCTAGTCGCGGTATTCGAAGTTTATCTACAGTATCACTTGGTAGTATCTTACCTGCAGGAAGAAACACAGCTCCGCCGACAATGCCTGTTCGCGAAGCTTTGCCTATCAACTGGGGTATCAGAGTGGTGCCGCAACAAAAGGCATGGGTTGTGGAGCGCTTTGGGAAATTTTACAAGACTTTAGAACCTGGTCTTCATTTTCTGATTCCTTTAATCGACAGAATCTCCTATGTTCATTCTCTTAAAGAGGAAACTTTTCCAATACCGAACCAACAGGCTATTACGAAGGACAACGTGACGATAACTATTGATGGAGTACTTTATGTTAAGGTAATATCACCCTATGATGCGTCTTACGGTGTAGAAAATGCATTATTTGCTGTAATGCAGTTGGCGCAAACCACGATGAGATCAGAATTGGGAAAAATCACCTTGGACAAGACATTCGAGGAACGTGAGAACCTCAATAAAAATATTGTGAACTCAATAAATGAGGCTGCAACGTCCTGGGGAGTTAAATGTCTTCGTTACGAAATACGAGATATTACGCCGCCACCTACTGTCCGTGCTGCGATGGATCGGCAGTCAGAAGCTGAACGTCAGAAACGTGCAGAAATCCTCCAGTCTGAAGGAGATCGTCAAGCACAAGTGAACGCAGCTGAAGGACATAAGCAATCTATTATCCTAGAAGCGGAAGCTGAAGCGGCGAGGATCGTTAATAGAGCCCAGGCAACTGCCACTGGAATAGAACTCATCGCAAAGTCATTAGGCCTTCCTGGTGGCAGGGAGGCGACTAGTCTCAGAGTGGCGGAGCAATACGTAGACGCTTTTGCAAACCTCGCGAAGACATCTACTACGTTGATGCTGCCTTCTAATGTTTCTGATCCAAGTTCAATGGTTGCACAGGCAATGGCCGTGTATCAAAACATTCAAAAAGCTCAGGGCGATAATTCGGTTTATCCCAAGAAAACCCCTTCATTGGAATCCCTTTCCAACACCACTCATTCCACAACCCCATCTGGTGAAACCACCAAACCATCTGAAGAAATTTCCTCTGTAAGAGACCTTTGAGTAAACGTATTATGTGTTTGTATTTAACTTCAATAATTTTCCAGATTAGGTAGTTCTTTTGTTAATTCGCTACACGATGTGTTTTTCAGGACGATGATTTTTCATCGGAGCTTGTTCATAAAAATATGCGCACACAAGACACACGCCGAGAGACATGATACCTTCGTGAGTTGCGTGTTTGTCCCACACGATCACATTCAAAATAACTGTGATTACCTTGCAGGTATTTCCAACAACCGTGAAGTATGTAGCAGAAATAGATGCACGGGCGAGAAAGGCAAAGTAAGATATTGCTACTCCACACAAACAACTAAGGCCAAGGAAAAAATGAGACATGGGAGTGAAGTGAAAGGTCTTGAGAGATTCAAATTCACCGTTCGTAGCCATAAAAAGGCACAGCGGAATGGTTGGAAGCAAATTGGTATAAAAAACTCTGCCCCAAGTCGTCATTTTAACCGTATTTGTGATATGCTTGATATACAATTGATCGAAGCAGAAAGCACAATACCAAGCAGCCACCCAAAAGATTGAATCGGCACTCATCGAGCCTTTCTCAAAGTACAGGTAGTTCAACGCACCAAGTAAAAGGCCCAGCAAACATACCCATGACAAAGCACTAGGTAATTGTCTCCCAAGAAATACTGAATCAAAAACGGAGAGTATAAGTGGAGTGCTTGCTCTAAACACAATGAAGGTTTCCACATTCGAGTGTTGCAGTATCTTGATATTAGCAAATAGCGTGGCCAAAAATGCAGCTGGAACAATCCAGAATTTCTTCACAAGATTCCACTGCAGCGGTTCGACTTCAATGTAGCCCATTTTGCCAACAGCCCATACACCAGCTGCTGATGCAAGAAGCTGACAAAAGACAACAAATCCAGGAGCAGGAAGGTAATGAACAGCCATTTTATTCACCAGCAACATCAATGCTGAACATGCCATATAACCACCAACAGCCCATGCTGTCGCCAATGCACTCTTATTACTCATCCTAATCTCTTCGTGGTTAATGGGATGCGATTCCAAGGACGAGGAGGATAGCCCCACCAATTATGGTAGACACTGGGTACACACGTTGCTTGACGCGTGTCAATTGCTAATTTCGAAGCAACAGCGGTGTTTCTTGAAAATATGACTAGCAATTAAAGATCATGGTACCGTTAATAATGTAGAAAAGGAAGGAGTTTTAAGTGGCGTGCACGAGCCATTGGAGTGTGCCATTCAAGTACAAATCCCCATTCCATTTTAGGTGGCACAAGCACAAGCCATTGGACTTTGCCCTTCAAACTAGTGTCGACAGCACTCGGAAATAACATGGCTATTAGTGGAAGCGCAACAAAAACCGGAAGGAAGCATGAAGAAAACGGAGAAAAACGAGGAGAAGACCGAGTCATCGTTGATCGTGGAAGTGGCATCATTTCAATTTTTGATGGTCATGGAGGGTCCGGTTGTGCGCAATTCTTAACAGCTAACGTAATTCAATTACTTGATGCATCGCTTGAAAGCAGGGAGTTGTTCCCATACCAATCCACGGAAGACAAAGGACGCAACCTTATTGAGAACATGACTGAAGCGTTATACGAAACATTTGAAACACTTGAAAATAATTTCAAAACAGTGGCTTTTAATTCTGAAGATACCAGTGGAGCATGTGGATTGATTGGTTTGGTGCACGATGAATATTGCATTATTGCTCATGCTGGAGATTGCAGAGCTATTTTTCAGCATATCTCTGTGCGTCATATCGGTCCTTTCAAGTTACGCAGCAACAAACCTATACAAATCACTGAAGATCACAAATGTGACTCGGGAAAAGAGCGAGAAAGAATTCAGGAAGCAGGAGGGTCATTAGAGCACGGCAGGATTCTATCATTGGCTCCATCGCGAACAATTGGCGATTGGGATGTCAAGACACTGGCCCCCGATGTTATTCTTTCTTCCCCTGAGATCAATCACTTTTCTGTGAACGGGCCTGCTATAATGATTATCGCAACTGATGGGGTTTGGGATGGTGTCAGCAACAGGGAAGCTATGGAAATCGTGGAGAAGGTTTTGAAACTGGATCCTGGCAACGTTGATGCAGCTGCTGCTCGTTTGGTTCACGAGGCATCCCGCCGTACCAAAGATGACGTATCTGCTATTGTAGTCCTTTGGGATTAACTTATTTAAAATATAAAATGTGTATTTATTAATAATATAAAGATGAATTATATATCTAGTTTACTCTTCTCCTTCCGATTCGCTTCCTGGCTCCAGAAACCTTGGATCGATTGAAAAATTCTGAAACGACATCAGCAACGTCCGATTGAGCTCATCAGTCTGTGTCACCTCGACTGAAGTTCCACTGGTTTCTTCGTTGCTATTTAAAACCTCTACTAAGGGAACAGTAATCCCGTCTACTTGTGAAATATTTTCATCAACAGTAGTGTCGTCTTTACAATCGTCTCCAGAACATTCTTCATCGTCTTGAGAACATTCTTCACTATCAGATGCAGAAGGTGGCAAGTCGTATGCCCTGTTTTTGTTTTCAATTGCAATAGCTTCCTCTCTTTCTAAAAACTCATTCTGGAACACCACCACGGCGGCACTATCTTCACAGCTAGAATACCCATCCAATAATTCCTGGTTCAATCTGATAAATTCTTCCCCCCAACCAAAATCTTGAAGCAATTCATGAGTCTCGTCTTTAAAGCCTGTTATATATAGAGTAGCAGCAAGCGCCTCTACACAAGACAACTTATTAGGTCGACCATAGTTCACTGGATTAGCTGCAACAAGAAACGGCAAGAGTCGATGATGGCCTCCTTTCATTTTCCCCCATGGTATTTCTGCCAATCTCGCCCAGCTACAATCTATCACGGATCCACCATTTGTTTGTACGATATCTCGATCAGCCGGAGAAACGGCTATAGTGCCTCGAGGTGACAAAACGATGCCGTGAAATACCTCACCAATTTTCATGGTTCTCAAGTAACCCAAACGGGATAGCTTTCTTCCAGTACACCGTTTTGCATCACATTGCTCGAAGTCCCACATTGCTTTATAGCCAAATCAGTTGGTCACCAATTACAATCAAGAGCCATTCTTACCTAAGGGTACCGGGAAATTACGCTGTTGACGAAGGTCTTTTTCACGTTGGATACTTTTCCAAGATGATGTTTTGGAACCTCCTCTTTTGCCACCACGGCGAGACCCCCCGTCATCACGTTTCGATGGTTTGGTCGATTTCATGATTCAATGGCCGAAATCAAAATTATTTGGAAAGTTTAACACAGGGTTTACCAAGACATTTTAAAAACGATATTTCTATTAAATTTTAATCGCTTTTGTCGTGCTGTGACTTTCTAAATATGGGACCTTCCTGAACTGAAATGGTAGAACTGGATTTACGTACCAAGTATGGATTTGACGTTTGCGATTTCGAATTGTTAGCTTTTTGAATCAGCTTGACAAACCTAACTAGTGTTAACAACCGAAAGAATTCACTCTAAAAATACTCACCAGTAAGTGTTGAGGACGAACATCATTGGCGGCCCACAGCCGAAAACAAATATATAAATGAACCAAACAGACGATGCAGATTCGGGAAGTTCACTAATGTCAATGACTTGTTGTTTTCCCGTGAGTAAACACCCCGGAGTATCTTCGATCGCCCCCCTCGACATCGGCAGGAAAGCAAGAGGAAGATAGTTCTGTGACTTGATATAGTCACTTCCCAACCCTGACACATTTACCAATCTGAATGTTTTTGAAAACGTTTTCTTACCATTGAGAAATACCCAGTCAAGCACTAAATGGCTTAGGTATCCATTTATTCCTACTCTTAAAGCAAACGTCGCCAATAAAAACAATCCATTGAGCTTGAAAAACAGCCCAGCTACATGGGTTTTCAGAAATATGTAATGGTTGTTAAGAAACACGGTGCTCAGCTCAGTTAGTTGAAAATGACTGTAAGCAATCATTGCAATGATGCTCGGAAACGACTTGCAAATCCAAAACGCAACTATGAACAATAGATGGTGAAATGTGATTCCAATCTGTTCACTCAGAGGATTGTTGTATTTGAATGATTTATAAAGCATCCACAGATAGTCATATAGAAAATATGAGATTCCAAACAAAGAAGAAATATCGAAGATTTCACTTTGTCCGAATAGTCGATCTGCGTCTTTGAGCCTAGGGTTTGATATTATACAAATTATATAGATAACACACCTACTTACCTGTCAAGTTCCCCTCCCCAAATAAAGTATGCTCCAAATGCAACAGCCCCTGCGGCATGAATGCTTGAAATGATCGTTGCTGAGAATTGCTCTTGAAATACAGGCTCCACATCAGATAAAGTGGGACTGCACGCTCTTATGACCAGTCGGAGGACACACCAAGCAACCGTCAATTTTAATGGAAGGATGATGAGTTCGTCGTCATTCCATTTCGAAATTTCTTTCTTAGTGAGGCCATGTACAACGCATTGTTCCCCCATTTGACACAAGCGAAAAACGCACACTTGGGGACCGTACCGCAACTTGTTTTGAGTCGAATCTTTTCAAATTTTGACACTCTCTGAGTTTTTAAAACATTATTTCATTCATTAGTTGATATTTCTAGAGCCACTTCTTCGTTATCATTGATTTCAGCATCGTCAGAACTGCCAGAGATTTGAGGGGTTAATATATGATCAGTTTTAAATGTTTTGCGTGAAGGAATGGATATAGTCGGTTTAGGCTTGGTTGGATTAAGACCAGCAATTGAATCAACGAGTGGTTGGATTTCTAAAAATGTTTTGATTTCCATGGAAGTTCGACTCTGGTCAAAAATGGCATCAAAGCATCGTTGCAAATAGGGAAGCATTGATTCAGAGAGACAATCGCACAGTTCCGCGAAACGGTCCTCACTTGAAGAATAGCCATCAGATGATTTAAATTGGACAATCGCGGCTACAACTTTACCTAATTCTTTACACAATTCCCGTCCAAATAGCAAGGCAAATACTGGTGACGCACACTGACGCAATTGGTTGAAGGACGATAAGATATCATTTGTGGTCTCCGCTATGATTGGAAATTGAAGCAACGAATTTGGTGGAAGAAGAGAGTCATCTACAATATTATCAACGTCCTCGCTAGGTGTATTGGTCCGTCTTGGTGCTGGCAGTGGTTCCCCCCAGTTCCCCCCTTCAAGAATACTCTGACATCTATCCATCGAAATTCGCCAATGCAAACTCATAATCGCGAGAATGCGTTGTTGAAATGGTTTCACAAGTAAGGACCGGAAGTCAACTCCCACTCTGCTCAAACTCAACCCGAAATACATCGACTGCTCTAGAAGGTTGGCTATGGAACCTAAATCATCGATGTTGTCCAGTGCAGCTCCTAACACGACAAGAAATTCAATCATTTTACCAGAGATCCATCGGGAAAGAATCCCTTCGTCTTCGTATAACTCATGGATGCTGGTTTCTCCAGAACCGAAAATAGCTTTGTACTGAGTGATCACATCGAACCAGCTCACTCTGCATCTCTCAATCAATTTTGAAATACTCTGATAAGGCCGAGTCCCAATCATCGAAGCATCGTCGTTCACGAGAGAAGTAACATAAGCATCCCTGCATTCAAGGAATTGAAACCTCAAACTAGTTTCTTTCGCAGGCGACTTTCCCTCTCGAAGTTTGTCCTGTGCATCCAAACGTTTGAGGTAACTGATCACTCGCAAGCACGACGGTAGATTAATCTGCTGTCTAAGTTGCTGCAGTAGTTGATTTCGCATCAGTACAGTGGAATCTCCCACGTCCTTTGCAACTTTAAATATGATTTCTTTTCCTCCGGAAGTCTCTGCAGAAATAGCATGATGACGTTTCTGAAGGGTATTCGCGAAGGAAGACAGGTCCAGTGCTTCGTCAAAGAGATTATTCCGAGAACACGTTTCCATCAGTTGAGGAAGTTCCAGTAATTCGAGCAACTGTACATGGTGCGACAAAGCCCGCATATTACGTTTATACTTTTCAAATATACTAGTTCCTATAACCCGAAACTCAGTCAGGTCGCTTGACAGGTCGTTGAGAATTCCATGTATTCCTGATGCATTCTTTGCCAATTCTTTACTACCGTCTCTAACGGTCACCAAATTACCCAAGCTCCGTATATGAATGTCACAGTTCTTCACTGATACAGCCTTGATCTTAGATTCCAGTTCTCTTATAGTTTCTGCGAGACGCTTAGGCTCTTGATCTAGTTGCTGCAACATCGTAGTAGGGAAATCTTTAATCTGGTACCAAACGTGTTAATACATTTCCGCTAACGTATCGCCTGTTTTGGGCCTTGTTCGGTTGATGTACAATTTTTTAGCACGAGTTTTGTGCTTATGGCATTTGTTTACTGTCACTGGCAGCATGGATACTTCACTTCCGCTCAAAGTTGAACCGACTTTTGTTGACTTCAGCCTTCACGAGTTGTGTTCTCCATCGAGCATGAACATATCGGTACGATTCACAGGTAGTGTGGACGATCGAATTGAGATATCGAGCTACACAGCCTCTGATAAGCAATTCTACATTCCTTTCTTTGAGAGAGTTTATCTTCACGTGGATCATCCTGTTCACGTATTTACTGTCATGTTCTTGGCTGAGGTTCTCGGAACAAGCAAAGCCATCATACAAATTGAGATAAAGAGGCGATTTTTGCCCAAGGAAATAATGGTGCTTCATCTTCGTGGCGAGGGAATTCCGAATAGTTTTAATTTGCACCCGTTGAATGCCGGGTTGGTTTCTCCTCGAATGCTGTATTCCCCAACAATTACTCTACGCAATACATTTAGCGATTCAACAATTGAAATTTCCGATATATATACCACGGAAGAATTCGTTCATATACGAATGCCACCGAATGGAATTGATGATTGGACAATTCCTCCAAAGCTAGAGCGGAACATAATTAGGGTTTCTTTTCAATCTCCGATTGCTGGATCCTATCGAGGCTATGTGAGAATTAAGACATATAATTCAGGGAACTTTCTTGTTCCTGTTATCGTCACGGTGGTTGATCAGGGATTTTACTCCATTCCTCGGTCATTGGATTTAGGAACTTATTTACGTTCAAAATTAGCCATCACTTCGGATACATATATTCCAATATCTCTTTATAATTTCGAGGATAACTATGTGTCCATACTGAGAACTAGCGTGGAAATTGCCGATTATTACTCTGAAAGCAATTCGTTTTTGATTTCCCATTTCAAAAAAAACATCGTGGTTCCGGCTAGTTCACATGCGAGTTCCGCTGTTGTATTGCAATTTTCCCCATCAAAAGTATCGGATAACAGGGAGCATTGGTCAGGGAATATTGTAGTGCATACGAACTCTTCTCTGGCAGATCAAAGCAGATTTACAATTCCGTTTTCGTTTAAGGTCGTTCGCGGCTCCATTGAAGTTCATCCTACTAATTTCGCAGTCCCATTTGGCCCCAAGTTTGATCAAGTACTAAAACCGAAAAGTTTGATCGCAGTTGTAAAAAATCACTTTTTAACCCCTCTAGTTATACTGGACGTCGCAGTTGTAGCACCAGGATGGAAAACGAATGTACATATACATCCTTCAATCATTTCCAACTTGCTAGGGACTGTTCTTCAACCGGAAGAGCAGCTGCAGCCTATAGAAATGCAACTGGACAATTTGGAACGAACCGAGCCGGAGCAAATAGCACACACCCAATTTCTGAAGATATCGTTCAATAGCACTGTCGTGGTAGAGGTTCCTATAACTTTCTATTCAGGCCTTCTTTATGCTTGTGCTGACTCTAATAATAATCAACCTGGCTCCGCGTCGCGATACGGCTTCTTGCACCTGAACACCAC
>Ga0105055_10005296_pt1 | contig 18271 bp, 17 predicted proteins | sample BON03_FD_78090 | JGI IMG/M metagenome (GOLD analysis project Ga0105055, IMG submission 78090) | Freshwater microbial communities from Lake Bonney liftoff mats and glacier meltwater in Antarctica - BON-03 | ecosystem: Environmental > Aquatic > Freshwater > Ice > Glacier meltwater | place: Lake...
ATTTGGGGGATCGCATGGGCACAAAAAGGATTTTGGTTACGGGTGGAGCTGGGTTTTTGGGCTCGCATTTATGCGAACGCCTGTTAAACGACGGCCACGACGTACTCTGCGTCGACAATTTCTACACCAGTACCCGCCGTAACATCCTCCACCTGTTGGATAACCCCAATTTTGAGTTAATGCGTCACGATGTGACCTTCCCCCTGTATGTCGAAGTCGACCAGATCTACAACATGGCCTGCCCGGCATCGCCGATTCACTACCAACGCGACCCAGTACAAACCACCAAAACCATCGTTCATGGTGCCATCAACCTGCTGGGCCTGGCCAAGCGCACCGGCGCTCGGATACTCCAGGCCTCGACCAGTGAAGTGTATGGCGATCCACAGGTGCACCCGCAGACTGAAGACTATTGGGGCAATGTGAACCCGATTGGCGTGCGGTCTTGCTATGACGAAGGCAAGCGTTGCGCTGAGACGCTGTTTTTTGATTACTACCGGCAGTATGAAACGAAGATCAAGGTAGCACGGATTTTTAATACTTACGGGCCACGTATGCTGCCAAATGATGGCCGGGTGGTTTCTAACTTTATCGTCCAGGCGCTGAGTGGGCAGGATATTACGATTTATGGGGATGGTAGCCAGACCCGGTCGTTTTGTTATGTGGATGACTTGATTGACGGCTTGGTGGCTTTGATGAACTCGGGTGATGATTTTGTAGGGCCGGTTAATTTGGGGAATCCCGGGGAGTTTTCTATTAAGGAGTTGGCTGAGAAGGTTGTTGAGATGACGGGGAGTGGTTCTGAGATTGTGTTTAACGACTTGCCTCAGGATGACCCTACTCAAAGGAAGCCTGATATTTCGATTGCTGAGAGGGAGTTGGGATGGGTGCCAACGGTTGGGTTGGATGAGGGATTGGTGCCTACGGTTGAGTTTTTCGGTAGATGAATATCACTAAAAAAATTGCAAAATACGTTTCTGATTATCAGAGTGAGGAGTCTATAGGTTCAAAATTAAGGGCTAAGCGAGCTGCTCCATTGTTAGAAATGATTAGGCGAGCCTACAACAGCCATGGTCATGTCAACATTATTGACATCGGTGGAACGGAGGAATATTGGCAGATAATTCCGAGAGAGTACTTTGATATTTACAAAATTGAAATTACAATTGTTAATCTTCCACAAGAAAGCAAGTCAATCATTAACGAACACTTTATTTGTGCTGCTGGCGATGGATGTGATCTATCGGAGTTCACCAAAAATTCATTCCATATAGCACATTCTAATTCAGTCTTGGAGCATGTTGGCGATTGGGACCGAATGGTGAAGTTTGCTAATGAAATAAAGCGAGTCGGTGTTAACTACTTTGTGCAGACGCCAAATTACTGGTTTCCCATTGAACCACATTGCATGACGCCTTTTTTTCAATGGCTGCCAAAACCTTGTAGATTATGGCTGGTTCGTAAGCGCCAAGTGAACGCGGGTCTTGTTTAACTGCCCTTGATCTGATCTTGTGTCAGATCACCCGGCAGCAATGCCTCGATAGCCTCAACCGTACCTGCCTTCGGCAGTTCGGTAAAGACATAGCGCAGATACGCATAGGGCTCCAGACCATTGATCTTGGCGCACTCAATCAGTGAATAAAGGTTGGCACTGGCTTTCACGCCCTTGACCGAGGTTGAGAACAACCAGTTGCGTCGGCCTATGACGAAGGGCCGGATGGCATTCTCTGCAAGATTGTTATCGATCTCCAGACGGCCATCATCCAGGTAACGGATCAGCCGGCCCCATTCATTGTGCAGGTAGTTCAGCGCCTGCCCCGTGGCACTTGATGGTGCTATCTGCGGCAGTGTTTCTTCCAACCAGGTACGTATATCCTCAAACACGGGGCGTGCATGTTTCTGGCGCCGGGCGTAACGCGCTTGTGGTTCCAGCTTTCGCGCCTGGCGTTCAACCCGGTATAGTTTTCTGATCAGCGTCAGGCCCCGATGGGCTTCGCCACGCTTCTTGGATTTGCCCTGCGCTTTGATGGCATCAGTGAACTTGCGCCGTGCATGTGCCATGCAACCGAGGCGTATCAGCCCATTGGCCGCCACCACGGCGTTGTATCCCGCGTAGGCGTCGGCCTGCAGATAGCCTTTAAAGTCACCCAGCAAGCGTTTGGGTACTTCGGCACTACGTCCCGGATCATAGTCATACAACACCACCGGCTTTTCAGGTGGCCCACCACGCTGCAACCAGATATAAGATTTTGATTGCGCCTGTTTGTCGGGTTCTTTGAGTACCTGCACCGTGGTCTCATCCATCTGGATAATGTCATATTCCAGTATCCGATCCCGTAACAGATTGATCAGGGGTTGTATCAATATTCCCACCTGGATCATCCAGTTCGCCAGCGTTACGCGGGGGATATCCACGCCGATACGGCGCAGGATGGTTTCCTGTCGATACAGTGGTAAAGCATCCTGATATTTGGATACTGCGATATGGGCCAGTAAGCCCGGTGATGCCATGGACTTGGGGATCGGTTGCTTGGGTAAGCCTGCGGTTTTAATACACTGGCCACATTTGCAAGCATATTGCTTGCGGATGTGACGGATCACCTGGATCTTGGCAGGTATGATATCCAGCTGTTCGGAGGTCACTGCACCGATCTCGGCCAGGGTGGCGCCATCATGCGGACAGATACGCTCTTGGGCGCTTAGTTCATGAATGACATCTACACGTGGCAGGATTTCGGGCAGTTTCTTGCGCCCACCTTTCTTGCGGATATGTGCCGGTACGATGATCTTGTCATCTACCCACTCGATCTCGGTGTCAGCCTCGGCTTCATCAAACAGACGGTATTGATCCGGAGATATCTTCTCACTGCTCGCAGCATAGCGCCTGGCAATGGCCAGGTGCAGTTGTTCCTTGAGAGTGAGAACCTGGGCTTTGTAATGTTGATTCTGGTTGTTGAGCTGCTCGTTACGAGCAAGCAATTGCTGTTTTTGGGTCGCAGCTTCATTGAGTTGTATGGCCTGATCAGCCAGCAAAGACTTGAGTAAATCAATGTCATCCGGTAACTGTTTTTGGGCCTTTTCCATGCCCTGTATTATACGATAAAATAGAGATAATTACCTTATAAAACACTATGATAGTGCAGTCTTTCATGCGCCTGCATACGCATGATATCGTGCCCGTCCAAAAGCCAGTTTAACTGCTGGCCGGTCAAGGTAATAACCTCATCAAGCGCCTTGCGGGGCCATTTAAAGCGCGCCTTCTCCAGGCACTTTTGCCACATGCAAAAACCATTGCGTTCCCAGTAAAGTACCTTTACCTTGTCACGCTTGCGGTTGCAGAACACAAACAGATGTTCGGAGAATGGATCCAGTGCCAGTGCGCCTTCAACCAATACGCTTAAACCCCCTATCCCCTTTCTGAAATCGACGACATCCCGGCACACGTAAACCAGCGGCAGATCATTCGATGGTCGTCTCATTCAAGTGATGCCGCGCTGCTCAACACGGTGGTCAATGTTTTGGCATCCACCTCTCCAGCAAAGGCCACCGACACACCGTTGGGCAAGCCAATACGCCACTGGTTGCTGGCCGCTGCTTCCATCACATGTACACGTTGGAACCGGGGCGGTTGTGCGGCCGGTAACACACCTTTTTCAACCAGCGTCTTCTTACCGGCATACATCGTCTGTGCGGAAATACCTTGTGCCGCCGCATACTCGGCCATGCTTTGCCCTGAAGCTTCGCATGCCTGGATATGCTCAAGCCAAAAACGCTGACGGTCCGTCAGCGCGGGAATCATCTTCTGCATTGCACTTTACTCCTGGCTCGTTAAGAGCGTAGAGTTTGATGTCATTGAGATTATGAAAACAGGGCGTCGTTTATTTGGCGCTTACGCTGGTTCAGCATTTCCAATTAGGGCACTGGGCAAAAGCCGAATCGATTAGTGATGCTGTCAGAATTATTGAAAGTGCCAGGCTCCTAAACCGCAGTATGTTTAAATCGCTTTTCTTGGAAGGAACGATTGACACTGAGAGAGTATTAGGTTTATCTAAATCTTTCGTGGCTATAAGTGTTGCGCCTGATTAAGTTATTTGATTCGTGGTGCATCAAAATGCGTTTTGATGAATCATCGCCAATGGTGTTTGCATTAAAATTTTAAGATCAAGCCATAATGACCAGTTTTGAATGTACCAGAGATCGTATTCTATTCTGAGTGCCATCTTGTCGTCGGTGTCTGTAATTCCACGATAGCCATTTACTTGTGCCCAACCTGTGATACCTGGTTTGACCTTGTGACGCAGCATATAGCGTGGGATACGGGACATAAACTGTTCATTTAATTCGATAGGGTGTGGTCTGGGGCCAACCAACGACATTTCACCTTTTAGCACATTAAAAAGTTGAGGTAGCTCGTCAAGACTGGTTTTGCGCAGGATTCGCCCGATTGGAGTTACGCGATTATCTGCAGCTGTAGCCTGCGAAAACCCACCACTGTGTTCTGACATGCTGCGGAACTTGAGGATATTTATAGCCTCACCGCCTGTTCCGGCTCGCTTTTGGCGAAAGAATATGGGGCCTGAACCGGAGAGGCGTACCAAGATCATCAAGATCAGAAAAACAGGTGACAAAATTGTGATCAATACTAATGAGCCTAGTCGGTCGAATATTGATTTTAATCGCTGTTCAGTACCAGACATCGGCGTGCCGCTGAGACTGATAACCGGGAGGCCGTCCCATTCGATCATTTTCTGGTTTAGTAGTCGGTATTGGTGAAGATCGGGGACAACAATTACGTCAACCACCAGTTCATTTAGCGATCTTAATGCGACTTTTAGTAAGTTTTGCTCATCTCCCGGTGCGGCTACCCAAACTTCTTCAATATCATTGTTTTGAATAAATGAACCCAGTTGTGCTACTGGATAAGAATTTTCTCCTGACCAATCGGTACCAAAGAACGCTATCAACTGCAAAGCACCATCAGGGTCGGTAGTAATACGATTCTTGACGCTTAGACCATGTTGCCCACCACCCACTAAAACCACACGACGGAAAGCCTTTAAGTGATTCTTTCTATGAATCTGCCAACCATGCTCAATTATTTGGCTCAAAATCAAACTTGCGCCAGTAAACAAAACCCAGTACCCAAACCAAATACGTGAAAACTCAGCACTAACTTTAAACAACGCAGCTAAAGTGACCAAGATGGTTACGACAAGCGCCCAGCCTGCAAGTAATCTTCTAATCTTACGTAGAAATGCCCAACGAAACTCGTGGCGAAAAGCACCTGTTGCCGGCATGACAACTGCGGCCGTAAGCAATCCACCTAATAGGGCAATAATATAGTTTGTATCTAGATATAGCGTGTTGAAACGAACGTAGTATGCAAGTAGCAATGCTAAAAGGATTACCATTTGTATTTGCAAATTCTTCACTTTCCGCTAACCAAGTATTTTATATAACTTTTTATGAATGGCAGATAGTCGATAAAATATCTCTTGCTGAGCCTTCGAGGTTCTTTCATAAGTCGACCAAGAAAGCGCACATTGTGTTTTTCCGCCCATTCTGGGTAATCCTTCTTAGGGTTTGAGATTTTATCAAAGAAACCTCCAACACAAATTCCCACACCAGACCAACCAAAATCGACCATATCCATTAAAAATGTTTCTTGCTTACCCATACCGCATCCTACCAGTACCATATCTGGTTTATACTTCAGTATATATTCCTTAGCCTTTTTGATTGATTTGCCGTAACCGTCGAAGCTCGCGACGCTGGTGTAACCAGGATATTTAGAGCTTATGAATTTAGAGGTTTGTAAAGCTGTATCCGGATCACTCCCTACAAGACACAAAGACATTTTAAGTTTGGCGCCCATCTGGAGGTACACCTCTCCAATTCCCGAATAGTCCAAAGAAATAATTTGTGTGCTTTTTTTAAAGACGGCTTTAGTAGCAGTCTGAATGCCCACTCCATCGCAAACTACTAGATCAAATCTTTGGAGCGCCTCGTGATATGCATGATTGGATCTAGCAATCTTATAGGCATATGGATTCAAGTAGCTTAGAAGTAGTTTTTTTGATGATATACGATCTTCAATGCTTTTTTGGTTAACATTAATATCAAGAGGCAAATTAAAAAGTGACACTCGTTTGATGGTTTCATCTAATTGTGTCGGAGTGTGCTTCATTGAAATATATCTATGCACGTAACTTTCGGCAGGTGAACTGAATGCCCGAATTTGCCATCACTTCGGTTCAGTGATTTTCTGGATATAGAATGATCCTGGTTCTCGTCCAGGAGTTAAAAATGGGGCAACATTCTTGAGGTCACTATAGTGGTTGTGGTGCAGATAGTTTAGTGCACTGATAATTTTCCAATCCGAGTTGTTGGAAAGAAAGGCCTCAACTAAGTACTGCTCATTCCAGAATAGAATTTTTTCTTCCAACCAGAAAGCCGGATAATTCCTGGGTGAAAAAATGCCATGAATATGAACTATCACGCCGGCATTTAATCTTGGTAATAACTCCAAGTATTCGAACAAAACATCTCCCTGAGGCCTAATTATATGAGATGAGTCTATAAAAAGTATATCGTTGGCCTGCAACTCTAAAAAGACTGAAAAATCGACTTCTTCTACTAACTTTCTCAGAATAGTTACGCCAGTTTTCTCTAGCCAAGGTTGCTCGTAGGGTTCAATACAGACATGCTTGCATTGATATTCCGAGTTGTCGGACTGATTCTCTTTGATTGCGCGAATAGCCTTGAGTGTGGAATGGCCACTTCCAACTTCAAAAATCCGAGTCGGTTTTAGCGCTCGTATTATTTGATACCAAAACTCTGCATCCCCAGATTGAAAGTTTTTATTTTCAAGGTAAAACTCCAGTTCGTCTTGCTGTTGCAAAGCCACGTTTTCAAGTTCATTTGAGTAGTGAAGCTTTGACAACAAGGCAATTTGACTTGGCAGATTCCAGTCAATACCAGGAAGGCTCCTCTCTTTAGCCCAGGGCAGTCTATGAGAGCGGTGGTCAAATTGTGGTTCGTAATAGTGGTTTCGAATTGGGAAAACCCCAACACCCAGAAAAGCTTTCCTGCAGATGGGCAAATTTTGTACTCCGAGCCTTCTTATTGATTTTAAAAACCACGCCGAAAACCAGACTGGAATCACTAGAATCCAATCTGCCAAACGTAGTATTTTTAATATAAACTTCTTCATTGAGAAGGTCATATCCATTTTCGAGTAACTCGCCTGAACCAAGGCCATTTGGCCAGCTTGAAGTTAAATAGTCGTATATTTTTTATTGCGTTGCCACATAACCGAGGAATAGGGAAATACTTGAGGCGAACTATATTTTCTTCATTGAAAGTCAATTCTGTTTGGGTGCCGCTAACGCCGCCTCTGTGGAACACAGAAACGAGAGAGTCTAAAAATTCCACCTTCGAATCGTTTTTTAAAAGACGGCACAAAAGGTCGTAGTCACCAGCAATCTTAAAGTTGGTGTCAAAGGGTGCCTGCCCGAGTGAATTGCGTGCGTAGAAAGTTGATTGATGGCAAACAGGAGTACCCCACCAGGCCCAGTTTCGGGATCGGGTTTTGATTTGCACAAGCGCTCCAGACTCATATTTTTCCTGGCAGAGCCCCCAAATCATATCTGGTCGAGTGATGTTGGACATCGATTTAAGTATTGCCAAGTCAAATTCTGTGTGCAGTTCATCCCCAGCATTCATGTATAGGACATATGTACCTGTTGCTAGTCCCGCACCTTTGTTCATGGCGTCATAAATGCCTTTGTCTGATTCCGAGATAAACTGGTCAGCTGAATCACTTATCTGTTTGAGAGATTGCAATTCTTTTGCGTTTCTGAGTTCTGAAGCGCCATCAATTACTATCCATTCAACCTCTCCAGAACTGATTAGCTTTTGTATGGAGTTCAATGTGATTAATAAACCACTTAAGTTGTTTTTATGAACTGTGATTATTGATAGAAATGTCATTTCATTCGGGTTTGTTTTTTCGTAAGACTCTAGTATCGTACACACATAGGAGCGTTACATTTGAGTAATTCGATTAGAAGCTGTTATGTGTAGGAAACTAGAGCGTTTCCAGTGCGAAAGTTACAGCCATAAGACAAAACTCGCCAATTCGTATGTCTTGAAACTAGAATGTTATTTTAATTTCTTCACTAAAGCGGTTATTTGGCATATCTATTTCGCGAGGAAATTGAAACTGCGTTTTGACCAGCTTCGGAGTTTTACTAAAAGTTAGTTCCAAGACAAGTGGCAGCTTATTAATATTCAGTGGTGCAAAATTGTTTGCATGTATATGGACTAAAATCAAATCAAAATCGTCGACAAACTTTTGAATTTCTCTTAGATGCACATCAGAATCATGAAACTCAATAACTAACCCCGAGAGTCTATTTTGATAGTTAACTATTTCTTTAAGTAGCCCATACTCATCTCCTTCAATATCGATCTTTAGAAAAACATTTCCCTGAGGGATGCTCTCAAACACACTCTCCATTGAAACATAAGATTGATCTTTGCTTGGGCCAACAAACTTTTCGATATGTGTCCGGTCCCCCTTGAAAAAATTTAAATAACTAAAATACGTCCAAACTCGAGAGGCCAGCAACTTCGGCCTATGCGGTTTTAGTAAAGCCATTAAAAATGTGTTTAAGAATATTTTCTTACTTACAGATGCATCATATGCAACTATTGGAACGTCTTTCAATTTGACAAAGTGAGACTCAAATGACCAATCATTATTTATACCGAGTCCAACAAGAATATCCGTTGAATCAATATCGTTTTTAGGTACAACATATCCACCATCGTGATCGCGTCCTACCCGGATAAGGTTATCGCAGTTCAGAGGCTTCAAAAATGCAGGCACGTTGGCTTCGATCATTACACGAGACTCCGTTCTGGTTTCTTAAAATACGTCGAATTCCTTTAGCGGATTCGTAAATTGGCAACATTGACCCGCATTAACTATTGCTGCCAACTTGGTGGTTAAGCACAAAAGGAGCAGTTTTGGTAATTCGCTTAACAACATCATCATGAACAATAGCGTAAGCTTCCCTAAAAAAGTGTATTTGTGATAGCTGGCTCTCCATTGCGGGATAGCAGTTAGGAGGTGTTGATGAAAAGAAGCAGATTTATAGAAACACAGATAATTTCGATCCTGAAGGGGTACGATGCCAACTCTTTCAGATAAGAATCTGAAAGAGTGTGAAATCGTTACTTTAACAGTAAACACTAATGTCCCTCAAAAAAAACTTAATTGCTAATTATTTTGGTCAAGGCTGGCGGGTCATCATGTCTTTGGCTTTTATCCCTGTTTACATAAAATATCTTGGTATTGAAGCTTATGGGCTAATAAGTATTTTTGTTTTGCTGCAAGTATGGCTAACTTTGTTAGATATGGGTATCCGGCCCGCACTTTTTCGCGAAATGGCACTTTTTTACGGTGGCGGAACAGATGACCAATACATCTGGAACCTATTAAGAAGCGTGGAATTGATCACCCTTGGGATAGCTGCACTAGTTGGGATTGGAATATGGATGGCCTCAGGTTGGCTTGCGAACAATTGGGTGCAAGTAGATCAACTTTCGATCAGGGCGGTTACTAGTGCATTCTCTTTTATGGGCTTTATAGCAGCATTACGATTTGTCGAAAGTATCTACATTTCGAGTATCGATGGATTGCAACTCCAAGTTACCCAAAATATTATTACTGCCACAATGGCAACGATACGTGGACTTGGCGCTGTTCTTGTTCTGAAGTGGGTGTCGCCAACAATTGAAACCTTTTTTATATGGCAAGCATTAGTGTCATTGGTTACAGTCCTGATTTTAATGGTCACAGTCTATCGCAATTTACCTTCCACCATAAAGACTGCGCATTTCTCCTTAAAGGCACTAAATAGTATTTGGCGGTTTGCCGCTGGAATGATGTGTATTACCTTTCTTGCGTTGGTGCTGTCGCATACTGACAAAATTTTACTCTCAAGGTATTTATCATTAGAGGCTTTTGGGTATTATGCGCTAGCGGCAACTGTCGGAAATGGCCTCTATCATTTGATTATCCCGATTGGAACAGCTTTCTATCCCCGATTTACGGAGTTGATCACACAACAAAATAGCCACGGTCTAATTAAATCATACCATCTTGGCTCGCAATTGATTGCAGTGCTAGTTGGTTCAGCAGGTATAGTTTTAGCCGTTTTCGCTGAGCGTATTTTGTTTTTATGGACCGCTGATCTCAGGTTGACTCAAGAAGTTGCACCCGTCATGACACTGCTTGCACTGGGTACGTTGCTCAATGGGCTGATGTGGATGCCAGTCCACCTACAATTTGCTCATGGTTGGACGACTTTACTTGTACAAATAAACACTTTAGCGGCTGTGTTGATAGTTCCCACTATATTTTTTATTGTGCCATTGTATGGTCCAATAGGAGTTGCTTGGATTTGGGTGCTGTTCAATGCCGCGTATTGTGTAACTGGGGTGCATTTCATGCACCGACGGATTTTAAAAGAAGAAAAAAAAGGCTGGTATTTCTTTGACACACTTATTCCTTTAACATCGGCTGCAATTATTGCGGGCTTGCTAAAATACATTGTTCCAGATGGCTTAAATAGGTTCAGTGAGCTTGGCTTGTTTCTACTTGTGATCTTTTTCGTGTTAATAGCGAGCAGTATTGCAGCGCCCCTCGTGCGGTTACATTTAGGTAAAATTATCTTTGGTGTTTTAGTTGATATTAAAAAAAAATGGCAAAATGCTCATGGCTAGGCAATTGAATGGGCTACGATTTTTTTTAGTAGTGTCCAATCGAGATGAAAGAATATCGGACGAGGTTCATATTCCAGAATTATGCCGAAAGTTAGCTAAAAAACATTTTTGCCAACCCTTTAGTGCACTCTGTTTGCGATGCTTCCAAGAGCCTATGGAGTCAAAAGAAAATAGCTTATGAAAATCGCAATTGACCATCAAATATTCAATATGCAAAGTTCTGGAGGAGTATCGCGTTATTATACTTCACTGGTACAAGAGTCTTTAAGACTACACCAAGATATAAGGGTTTTTGCGGGCATCCATTGTAATAGTCATTTGGGAATTCTCCCAAAGGACGTTGTAAGGGGGTATAAACTCCTTAGATACCCAAAAAAGACTGGGCGCGTTTTTCGAAGCTGTAATAAATTTTGGGCTAACAGGAAAATCAGGAATTGGAGCCCGCATTTGATCCATGAAACTTATTACTCAAACCAGGGAAAAGAAAAATCATCCCTACCAAGAGTAACAACGGTTTACGATATGATTCACGAAATATTTCCTGAAAACTTTCCAATGAGAGACGAGACTAGCGTTTGGAAGCGTAAAACGATCGAACGAGTCGAGCACGTGATAAGCATCTCGCATAGTACAAAAAAAGATTTAGTTAAATATTTTGGTGTTGACGAGGAAAAAATTACTGTAGTTCATCTCGGTGTCGATAGTTCAGCTTTTCAAACTAATAATGCAACGCCAATCGAAACAACATTTCGACCGTATTTGCTTTTCGTTGGTGGGCGAGGTGGATATAAGAATTTCATTTCTTTGCTAAATGCATTTAGCTCTTCGACGCAACTGAAACAAGATTTTGATTTAGTAGCCTTCGGAGGGGGAGAGTTTAATAGTGATGAGAGAAACATGGTTTCAACTCTAGGGTTTTCAGCTGACCAGATCAGACATGTAAGTGGCAGTGACGACAAACTCGCAAGCCTCTATAGCAACGCAAGCGCTTTGGTCTATCCATCACTTTATGAGGGGTTTGGCCTGCCAGTTTTGGAAGCAATGGCTTGTTCTTGCCCAGTTATTTCGAGCAGCACTAGTTCGATGCCTGAAGTTGTTGGCGATGCTGGTGAGTACTGTGACCCATCGAGTCTTGACGATATAAGAAGAGCGGTCGAGTGCGTAGTGTACTCGTCCACACGAAGTGATGATCTGATAAAACGCGGGTTAGAAAGAGTTCAGCTTTTTGGTTGGAAAAAATGCGCTGTGGAAACCATCGACGTGTATACAGAAATTGTGGATAGATTTAGATGACACAGAAAATTGCACTTGTATGTGGTGTTTCTGGACAAGATGGGAGCTATTTGGCAAGATTTCTACTTGGAAAAGGTTACGAAGTATGGGGCACGTCTCGGGATGACCAAGGGTCTGGTTTTGAGAATTTAGGCAAGCTTCATATTAAGGACCAGGTTAAAACCTTGTCAATGATGCCAGAGGATTTTCGTAGTGTATTAGTGTCCCTTCGTAAAAGTATGCCAGACGAAGTTTATTATTTAGCAGGACAATCGTCAGTTGGTTTGTCTTTTGAACAGCCTGCGGAAACAATTCAAAGCATTGCTATTGGCATGCTTAATATTCTCGAAGCATGTCGCATGTTAGAAAGCCCAGTAAAAATCTATCATGCAGGCTCAAGTGAATGTTTTGGGGATACAAATGGCTTACCCGCGAATGAGTTCACTCCTTTTAAGCCGCGCAGCCCCTATGCGGTAGCAAAGGCATCCTCATTTTGGTTAGTTGACAACTATCGTGAAGCGTATAGTTTATACGCATGTACTGGTATTCTATTTAATCATGAGTCGCCTTTACGACCAAGCCGATTTGTTACACAAAAGATTATTTCAACAGCGAAAAGAATTGCCCAAGGTTCTCGAGAAAAACTCGTATTAGGAAGACTGGATATTTCGAGGGACTGGGGATGGGCGCCAGAATATGTTGAAGCAATGTGGGCAATGTTGCAGCAAAATTCACCTGAGGATTTTGTAATTGCCACGGGGGAATCAAATACTCTGCAAAGTTTTGTTGCTGCGGTTTTCAGTCGACTTGATCTTGATTGGAAAGAATTTGTTGAACACGATAAAGCGTTTATGAGGCCGACTGACCTACTTGTGAGTCTGGGAGATGCAAGTAAAGCACGTCAGAAGCTTCATTGGGAAGCAAAGTATAAGATGGTGGATGTTGTTAGATTGATGTTGGAAAGCGGGGAGTAGTCAGCAGTTTTGCGAGTCGATTTAAAAACAATTAATTAATAAATAAATAGTAAACAGTACAGTCTGAATCAAAGGCATTTTATGGCTTCACTAAAGCAGTTTCTCAAATGGGTTTTCAAAGCGGTTGATATTGATGTAAAGCGGCGATCTACTGTTTCAAATCCGAGTTATCAACTATTGAGGGGTTTGAGGAAATTCAACATCAATCTGGTTTTAGATGTTGGCGCAAATACCGGGCAATTTGCCTCTGGTTTGCGCTCTTTTGGTTTTGAAGAAAAAATAGTTAGCTTTGAACCTTTGTCGGATGCGTTCAATTCATTGTCTCGTCGTGCTTTGAGCGATCCCAATTGGCAGGTCCATGCCCGTGGAGCAGTGGGGGATTTTGACGGCGAGATTGAAATCAATATATCAGGCAATTCAGTTTCTTCTTCAGTTCTTCCCATGGAGGAGGCGCATTTGTCGGCCGCTTCAAATTCAGCTTATGTCGGCAGCGAAAATGTACCCATTTGCAAGCTCGATTCCATAGCTACGGACTATATTTCAAATTCTACCTGCTGTTTTTTAAAAATGGATGTGCAAGGTTTTGAGTGGCAGGTCCTTGATGGCGCAAAGGACACGCTTAAACAAGTGCAAGGTGTATTGTGCGAAATGTCTCTAGTTGAACTATATAAAAACCAAAAGCTTTGGCTGGATTTGATTAAGCGATTTGAGTTAGAGGGGTTCACATTGTGGGCATTGCAAAATGGGTTTACAGACCCTAGGGATGGTCGGACCCTTCAAGTAGATGGTATTTTTTTTAGAATAGCAAACTAATATAGTCATCTGGTACTTTTATTGTTGTGTTAATACTAATGAAAAATATAGTGTGAACAAACCGCACCATTTTCTGCTTGCTGCCGCCAATTGGACTCAGGAGGGCACCTAAACTTTGATAAACAAATCTAATCTGAATAGATTGCTATATATTTTGCTTGCGGTGTTTAGCCTGATATTCTTTGTCCAAGGTAGCGTACCGCTTAGAAATTATAATTCAGATTTTATTTTTAAAACTGAACTGTTTTTTGTATTACTTTGTATTTTGACAAACAGGACTTCCGCCTACAAAACTCTACTTCAAAGCAAGTTGCTGCAAATTAGTTTAATAGCATGGATTATATACTGGGTTGCGCAAGGCCTTATCGGACTTGAGAAGGAGCTTTCCTTTGATATAAGTTATTTGTTTAAAATGTTTCACGGCGTTTTTGTCGTTTTTGCAGTTGCCGTGTATCAGGAATTCGTTGGGCAAAAAACAACGAACTCGATCGATGAACCACAAACTCAAGTAAGAAATATTCTTGTGTTCGCTATTTTATGCGTCCTCACTTTTAGCATAGGTCTAATTAGAGTCAATGGTGTTTTGAGTACGTCAAATTTGGTTTTTCAATTCGAAGTTGTATTTATTCTAGCATGTGTTTTTATATCAAATACTATTCCGAGCTTTTCTTTCTACCTAAAGAATAATAGAGCAACAACGTTCATTTTTGTATCTTGGATACTCGCAGTCGTAATTTCATACAATTTTTCAAGCTATGAAATTAGTCAAAATCCCTTTGTGTATGAAAGGCTTGATCAAACAATTACTCACGGCATATTTTTCGTATTCTCATATGACTTCATGAGGCGAACAAATATCAACAAACAGTTTTTACCTTTGATGGTACCGATTTCAGTTTTTATAGTTGCTGGTATTTTTATAGTGTCGTGGCTCACGTTGAAGGATGGTGCGCATGTCGATTGGTTTGAACTTACACCAATGAATAATCATATAAGACATGTTGGCTATGTAGCGACTGCTTCAGCTAGCATTGCGCTTGCCTTCAGTTTGTACCCTGTGAAGTTAGATGTGAAAGCTATCATTTTATTTTTGCTACTTCTGGTTAGCGCTACTTTGCTGTTTTGGACAGGAGGGAGAGCTGCTGTCGGCTCTATCATTCTGGTGTTTGCTTTTATGGTTTTTTACCTTGCTTTCACCGGAAATCTAGGCAGAAGCCGGCTTTCTATCACATTTCTACTCCTCATCAGTTCATTTATTCTCGCGGAACAGCTAAAAGTATTTGATTGGAATGGAATCATGGGACAGCTGTCGCGTACAGTAAACTCAGAGAATGTCAACTCAGTTACAACTGGTAGATTGGGCGTTTGGCAGGCTTCTATCGAGTCTTTGAAGGGCAATTGGCTATTTGGACTCGGTCCACAAGGCTATCTATATATGCCTAACCGAATATGGGGTGCTCAGCCTCACAATATGTTCATACAATTTCTTGTTGAATGGGGAGTTGTAGGAACTATTCTTTTCCTTTTATTATTGTCTATTGCGGGTCTTAAGTTGCTTCACTTTATAAAGACCGCCTCAAAGCTTCCAAGCGTACTATTTTTCAGCGGAGTAGCTGTTTTTGTGGGGCTAAGTATTCATGGCCTTACAGATGGTACTTACTACCATTCGCAGCCGAGCTATTACATTGCGCTTGCCCTGGCACTTTGTTTAAGCGAGATGACTATCCAAAAAAATGAAACTGAATAGCCCTAAATATTATTGGTATTTTTTAATAGTATTGGTTCTGCTGTTCTACTTTGCGCAGGCAACTGGCTACTTGGATGAGATGGGTATGGCAGATGCGGTGAGCTGTGCTTTGTTGTCTGCGTCTATGTTTGTATTGGCTAGCATACTTGGCAAAGGTTTTTCGGTGGTTGTGCTGACCATCGTGACGGTGCTAAACGTCGCTGTTTTGATCGGCGGAAAATTCTATTTCGATCTTTATCAAAGTTACGTACCCTTTAGTATTTTGTCTCTCGCACCTGATGCAGGGCCTTTGGTTGATTCATTCAGTATCTTATATCCAGTTATCGGAATATTGTTGTTGGTGGGTATTGCGATCTTTTTCTGGTATGTGAATTCACATTTGAGTTTCCCAAAAAGGTCCAAGCTGGCCACGGCTTTTGTTTTGATTTTGAGCATCAGTTTGGCCCTTCAGTTTTATCATGACTCCCGTGTAAACAAGCAATTTCAAATATTTAGCGAAGTGCCATTGGGGTATTTTTTGAGGTCTGGGGCTTTGATTCCATTTATTGATGGAAACCCTTTAGCTGAAAGAATGAATAACATTCAGGTCCTTGCGAGTTCTATAAATGATGGGGTTTCCAAGGCGATTCCAAAGGCCTATCTGGATGCAATTACCTCGCTATACCCTGGTCGGGGGAGCAATGATAATTTGTACCCAATGCAATCCCCACAGCCAGTAAGTGCTGAAGGTGCTGACACTCCAGGAAAACCGGACTCAAAAGAACAAAAAAATGTCATCGTATTTGTTTTGGAGAGTTTCAAGGCGGCTGAGATGGGGGCGTATGGCAACAAACAGTCTGCTACACCATTCCTGGATTCATTGGCGCAGCAATCATTGCTTGCCAAGAAATTCTACAGTACTGCACCATTCACGGTTAAAAGTGAGACCGCCATTAATTGTGGCTTGTTTGACTATTTTGGTCGCGAATCGGAGTCTGCATCTAAAAGGGATGGTCAGTTGAAGGCCACCTGCACGCCAGTCGTGTTAAGGGAACTAGGGTACGATACATTTTGGTTTCATGGCAATACAAAGGAATTTTATAACCGCTCGTCGTACCTCCCATCGATAGGGTTTAATCATGTATTGGGGTCAGAAGAGCTTTATGGTGAAGAGTTCTTCAAGCAGAAATCACTCAATCATCGTCGCGGCACTGCAGACAAGCCGTTGTTAGGATGGGGTATTCCTGACCCGGTTTTGTTCCCAATGGCTCTTCAGCAACTGGAGCAATCCGACAAACCTTTTTATGCCGAGATTTTGTCTGTTTCCAATCATTTGCCTTTTAATTGGGATTGGGGGATCAAGTTTCCGCCGTACCTGCAAGAAACCGATACATTCTATGAAAATTACCGAAGAGGTATGTATTACACGGATTTGGCTTTGAAGGTTTTTTTTGAAAAGTTTCAAGATTCCGATCTTTCCGACAACACGATAATTGTCATTACTGGGGATCATGGAGTTTGGACTTTTGATACAGAGCAGGCATTGACTGAACTAAACAAACACGAGCAATTTTTCCGGGTGCCACTTCTGATTTATGAAAAAGGAATGGAGCCAAAGGTAATAACACAACCGGCCAGTCATGTTGATATCCCGCCCACCATTCTTTCTTTGTTGGGGGTGGAAGCAGATACCGTTTTCTTCGGCAGATCGTTAGTTGATGAACCTGAGAAATTAGTCCCAATTTATTCGTTGTTTGAAGCGTCTTATAGTTTTCGTTTGGAGGACAAGATATGTTTGCCCAGGAATCGCTGTTTTCGCAATGGGCCTGAATGTAAAGGTTATGAAGAAGCAGCCATGAAAAAAAGTAACATGGTTTGCTACGCTGATCTGGGCGAGATGATGTTTGATAAGCGCTTGGTTCCCGCACCAGTATCTGAGCAAACTAAAACTTATATTGATGACTTTCTCAATTACGCAATGCTAGGCCTTCAAATTGGCTTCGTACCTGAAGACTCCAAAGAAGCAAACTAAAATAACGATATAGTCAAAACACCCGAACAAATGATACAATTATCAGTTCCGGCGGGCGTTTATCTCCTCAAATAGAGCCTGGATTTCCGCATCGCCGCTGTCTGAAGCAAACCTGCCTAGCGCTTCTAGTGCCGCAGGAGACAAACCTTTTTTTATGCGTGCTTCAGTTTGGGGACGGTTAACCGGAGCTATGCGCACTTCAACGTGTTCAATTCTCAGCTGACTGTCCTCCCTGAATGACTCGAGCAACTGTGGCGAAATCATGCGTATGCGAGTTGCAAAAGAAGCATTGGAACAGACAAGAATTATAGTATTATGACGAAACTCTGCGACCTGGCAATGGGACGACAAAGAAGGATCAAGAATGGAAGTGAGCGTTTGATCAAGACTACCCAGCTCTTTAGCATGAGTGACCAGCTTGCCAAAGGTGCTTTGGACGCTGTTCACATTGCCGGTTTTCATCAGCGATTGAACGCTTTTGGGTTTGCTGTTTGGTTTTCCGTCGTTCGTCATCTTTTTAACATTTCTTGCGTGGCGATTCCCCGCAGAGCAGCTTCAGGGGAGTTTGCAATACAATGAAGTTTAACCTATCTACGCTGCTTGCCAGCGGCAAGTATTATCTTTTTGTGCAACATCGCAACCTGAGTTTGTCTGCGATGA
>Ga0105055_10005304_pt1 | contig 18258 bp, 13 predicted proteins | sample BON03_FD_78090 | JGI IMG/M metagenome (GOLD analysis project Ga0105055, IMG submission 78090) | Freshwater microbial communities from Lake Bonney liftoff mats and glacier meltwater in Antarctica - BON-03 | ecosystem: Environmental > Aquatic > Freshwater > Ice > Glacier meltwater | place: Lake...
ATATGATGCGCTCAAATTTAAGGACAGACCCTATGTGAGGAAGTCAAAAGTTGTGACCCAATTGTAAAAATAATTAGCGTAACTAGTTGTATTACATAATGTTGTCTAATTCGATTTTCAAGTTGGGTTAATGTGCAAGTTGGAAACTTCTACCGCACGTTTCAGAGTATGCGAGGCAGAAAAAAGAGCAGGACTATTTTCTTGGACAGCCTCAAGGAAAGCCTGGTGAAGCGGATGGATGATACCGATATGGGCTATTAATAAACTTAAAAATCGAATGCTATGATTTTGGAAGATTTAGTTGTTTCTATTATGGGAGGGGTGCTGGTACTATCTGGATATGCAATTCGGTATTGGGTGGGCAGACGACGGTTTTACCGAAGAGGTTTAGGAGGATTGCAGCATTATTCAAGCTATTCCCGATCGCTTATGGTATCTACTATGGAGCGGTTTGCCAATTTCCTAAGCATACCATTGATCCTGCTAGGCATTTTTCTCATAGTAGCTTGGTGGATGTATGTCAGAGAGGTAGGATTATCTAATAGTAGAGATGAGGATAAAAATAAAACTGAACATAAAGCAGACTCCAGAGCCCACTTCCTTGTTTTGGCGGAAAAGGGCTCTGGGAAAATGCAGATCAACCCTATACCAAAGACTTCATTTCCTTTGTCCATGAAGTCTTTGGTATAAGGCTGATTTGATATCTGTACGAATAATCAGGATAATTTTATAAGGCTTAAGCTTTGATATAGAGTGTTAGTTAGGAAACAGAGAAGAAGCATACTGCGGCAATCCGATTATTGATATCCACAAAAGCGTGATTTTTATTTAATCCTTAGGTAATATTCTGTTTATAAATGAATTATAAATTTGAATTGAAAGATTGTTTAATTCTTAAAATGATTTTTCAAAAGGTTGAACTCCTGCCTTGTGTATTGCGAAAGGAAAAAATAACATTATTATGAAAAAGACCTTTTTCAGTTTATCAGCAGCGATTTTATTGCTGCTCGTAACACTACCTGTTCCGACTCTTCATGCGCAGAATTCAGCCTTTGGGTATGAAATGAAGGATGAGAATTGCCATAATCCCCGTGACCCAGATGCAGTCCAGAAAAGGTGCAGACCAGCTGATCAAAAAAGTTGTAACGTGAGTGAGCAGACTTCTTGCCCTAGATAGATTGGCTGTTGTTAGTGTAAATTGCTCTCGGCACGTTATTTCAGCTGGGAGCTTTCTAAAATTTATTTATGAATAAAATTTACTTGTTTTCGCTACTTTTTTGCTTCTGTTTCTCATGCAATAAAAAGGGTATAAATCCTGATCTTACTTATATTGATCTAGATAACTCTCGCCATTCAAAATTGTCTGATGTGTATGAAAATGTTAAATATATAGTAGTCGAGGAGCTGGATAGCCTTCCAATAGTTCAGCCATATAAAGTGGTTTTTCACAAAAGCCTAATCTTTATCGAGGATAACATGATGGATAATTTATTCCTGGTAAATATGGATGGAAAGGTTGAGCACATATTCCTATCGTCAGGAAATGGTCCAGGGGAATTCAACCAAATAGAAGATTTTCAAGTTGAAGACAATGAAGTAATCATTAAGGATTTGGTTTCTGGAAAATTCATTTCATACGATTTCATGGGGAATGTGATACATGAAGAAAGGATCCGGAACATGTCAACCAATTTTTTCAAAAGGGAAAATTTTATTTTGCACTTTTTCAATAATAAAGACAATGAATTCTCAATGAATTTTATAGCGGAAAATAAGGATAGTCTCCTATATACCTACTATCCAATAAAGAGAGAATTTTTAGAATCAGGCAGGGTTTTTAACTTGGATAATGGATTCGTCTTTGATAAGTCAACGTCCCAGATACTTTTGACTCTTCCATACTCTTATGATGTGGCCTTTTTTGATGATAAAGGGAGGGGGGGAAAGTTGCATACTTTTAATTTTGGAAAATATTCCCTTTCAGACAGATTGAGGCTTCAATATTCAAATGGTTCATTTATCAATAGTCCCGATAATGTTGAGGACGAATATGTTGGCGCTATTAATAGATTTTTCCCTTTTAAAGATTTTTACTACTTGGCAGCAAGAAATGGTAAGGATGAGTTTCACATAGTTTTTTTGGATAAACAATTCGAGCCTTTGCTTCAAGTTAAGGAGTTTGACAACGATCTGGATGGATTACCTCATTTACATTGGCCTAGTCTTTTTTATGACAATCATTTGATTGTTAGAACCCGGTCAAACTACATGTTAGAGCTTTATGAAGAAAATCAGGAATTAATGAGGAGCAAGCATCCTCATGCCATTATCCATGATTTTGTAGGTGAAAACAAGGGTAAATTATCCGGCGATAATCTTGCATTTATCCTGTACAAAATAAAGCCTGACTTGGTTGAATTGCTTTCAGTGAAACCTTGATTTGATATATTTTTTAGATTTCCTAAAACTGGGTATTTGAACCGTAACCTGAAAAATTTTTAGAATAAGTCAAAAGGATACAATCCTAATAAACGGGGCAGGACTTCCCATCATCCCCCGATGGCCTTTTTCGGCCAGACCAGAATGGTGACTGATTGAGATCCGGCAATACAGCCGACAGCAGCAGTTGCAAATTTTTTATGCAGGAGGCCTTTGATCAGGCACTCAAAGGTAAAAAGATAGGCATGGTAAGGGCCGATAATGGATTTTATAACGATGAATTACTCAGCTATCTGGAACAGGAGCAGCACGATTATATCATGGCTGTCTAAATGTATCCCAAAGTGAAGAGTGAAATATGGCGACTAGGCAACTGGATGGAACTGTCTAAAGGCATTGGACTTAATGAAATGAAATTTACGCATGTGAAGGGGGGCAGTGACATTACTTATACGAGGCGGATAGACAGATTCATTTATATCAGGTTTATTATCGAGGCCTATTCGCATTAAATTGTCGGATATCAAGTAGATGAATCCTTAGAGGCAGCATCCACCGTAGTATCAATTTCAAATAGTTGCTAAAGCAGATTCAGCGGATGCCCGCTCTGTGTGTAGATAAAACATGGTTTGGACTAGGTGTAGATTGTATCTACACCTTTCTATATAGTAGAATTTGTAATTCAAAAAGTGAAAAGAGGATATAAACTATCAGATAAATAACTTTTAAATGAAGGGTGTAAATGTATTTGGTTTGACAAATTAGCTATGAGAAAAGAAATCATTTTTATTATTTTTCTAATGCTTTCATCCTATTTTTTGAAAGCCCAAAACGTGCCAAGTGGCATGAATTCAAAGCTTCCAAAGCCTTCGATTTCAAATGCTATTTCTGCTCTACCCACCAAACCTGAAATACCTTACCTAAAAGAGCTCAAACAGATCCAATCACTGAAGAAATCTTATGATTCTCTAAGGAAAGAACTCAAAGAGTTGAAAGAAATCACTGCTGACAGTACCCAGCGAGATAGCCTCTTTACCCTTGCAAAAGAAAAAAGTAAAGCCCTGCTGGAACAGGAAAGCAAAACTCTGGAAAGCCTGATCGATAGTGAAGATATTCCCGGAGTGGAAATCAAGAATGCTGCAAAAAACACGCTGGATCGGGTAAATGATTCCAAGGAGAGACTTGAAGGTATCTATAAGGTAGAAAATCTGGAATCGCTGGTGGATCAGAACAATGAAAACCTCAAGGCGCTGACTAACGAATGGATCATGCCCAAACTGGAAGAGCAAATCTCAGGAGTGGTGAAAGATGGTTTTGATCCAAGAAACGCTCAACTTCCAGACTTCTATGGCAAGGATGCACTGGCAGAACTGACTAAAAATGGAATACCCACTGAAGTGCCTTTTGATCAAGCCAAAGAACTTGCAACCGAGAAAGCTGGACATATCAGTGAAGAATATATTCAAAAGGCAGGTAAGGATTTCTCCAAACTGAAAATTGATTCGTTGGGTAATGTGAAGAGTATTTCTTCTGACCTAAAAAAGAAAAAGGAAGCCTTTTTTGAAACCAATCAACTCAACCATGAGCGTTTTTTTAACCGGATAGGAACGAATCTATGGTATGATCCACTGACTTCCTTCGGAGAAGAACTGTTACTGGATGCAGGACTTTTTTATTCCTTCTCCCAGCAGCTATCCCTGATGGGCGGAGTTACCTGGAAAAAGCAGTTTGACGATACCGAAAAACTAAGAAGAGAAGGGATTGGCATGTATTCCGGTTTGCGCTTCAGCAAAGGGAATTGGTTCGCTCAGGGAACGGTAAACCGCAATCAGGTGACCATCACCAATCCAGCAGGTTATGAATCAAGGGATTTCGAAGGAAAGGCATGGGTGTCCAGCTTTGCCATCGGAAGAACCATCCCCATGGGAAAAGTAATCCGCTCAGTTATAATAGGCTCGGTTGATCCATTTTTTAATGAGAAATCCAGTCTTTATAAAAGTAGAGTACAGCTGAAGATTGGCTTTGAGATCGGTTCTTTCAAGAAAATCAAAAAAGAGGTTAAGGAGATGATACCAATTGATGATTTGAAAGAAAAAGGGGCGGAGAAGGTGGAGTATTATTTAAAGGATGTCGGGAAGTTGTGATCAAAAGGTCTTAAAAGTTGCTCTTTGATCTGTTAAATGTTGTTGATTAGGGATATCATTATTATGATGTGTCAAATTACATTTTTTCCAGCATGAGCATTTCCGATTCTTTCTCTAAGCTATTCTCTTGATGTGTTTTATGCCTCGCGGAAATTATTGATTTAACCTATCGATCCAATATACTTGGATCAAAGGGCTTTTGCTAAACTGAAGCAAGGTAGACGCTTAGAATCTTTTCCATTTCCTTTCGTGGTGTGGTTAGGCGTGTGTATTTAGATGAGCCGTCCAGACTGAATATACTCTCGTTTAGGTAGGCGTTGATTTGGGCAAGACTGCAATAATGTTTACCGCTTAAATGACATTCAATCGTGAACAAAATCTGGTTCATATAGCTCAATGCGCTCCGATCTGCATCGGTTGGGAGAAAACTGATTTCGTCCAAAAGCCAGTTGACTTGTAATTGGGTAGAATTAATCCCGTCTACAGCTAGCTGTAGGTGAAACTCCTGTGCGATTTTATCCCGAATGTTCGGCAAGTCTTTAGCGGTGATGTTCTCCAAAATCAGAGTATAATGGGTAATTGGGTTGTAAAGCAGCCAATTTTTTGTTCGGTTGACATAAAATACCGTAGCATTCCATTTGCCCAAAATCCCTATGTTTTCCGTTTCTCTAATAGAAGTGATGTACTTTTTAATTAATGTTTCCAGCTTTTTGCTGATATGGATAAACGTGGACATGGCAGATTGATTAGAAGTGTAAAGATGGGGGTTTTTGAGATTTTCCTTTTTGAGATACTATCTATTTATTGAGGCTTTCTTAGGATCGGGCTATTCACTCCCAATCTTTTTTTTGAAAAAAGGATTTGCATTTCTATCCCTAAGCCATTTTCTTCGTTTCGTCCATTCCTTTCATTCCGATCCTTTCGCACCATTTTTCAAATGACAGCTCTTTCGTCTCCTTTCAGGAAAGGGCTTTCACTCCCCACGTCTACCGCTTAACTACTCTTAGTATTATCCTAAATCTCGGAATGCCTGGGACTTTGAAAGACCGTTGCGTTAAGCCGTAGCCCCACCCCTTTTATGGGGGCAAGCCGTTTTTCCGCTTTTCCTTCCTTCCGTCAGAGATTGTTTTTCTTTCAAGTGGGTCGTCTAATCCTTTCCGGTTTTTGTCCTGGTGTCAAGATCGCCCAACCAAGCAAATGTGAAAACCTGAACCTGGGATCGTCAAAAATCCGCTTCGCCCTGAAGTGAAAAAGACGGTTTCCTACGGACTACCTCCGACTTTTTCCCACAGGCTTTTGACTTACCCAGAACCTGATTTTCTGTGGAACGCTTGTCGGTCGGAACCTCAACACCAGTGGATAAAAAAAATGTCACTACTCAGCCAAAAATCCCCACTCTCCCAGAAAAACAATGCTCCACTGACTACAGGGAAAAGCTCTGTAACTGTCGGGTCGATGTTCCTTACATCCTTGGATATCAACGGGAATTCTTTTGCTCTGGCTACTGGCTTTTTATCACTTAAAAATCAATCACTATGAAATCGAGCATGTCTTTCTCAACACAAACTGGGATGATAATTGACGATGCGAGATTCCATGTGGCCCTAAAAAAACAAATTATATACACATGAAAGCTTGGGAAAACTTCAACAAACTAGCGGAAACCGTAACGAACGAGATCATCGAGGGAATCCAAAATGAAAATCTCACTTGGGAGCAAGTCTGGAATCCAAAAAATGCATCAAAAAATTATGCCTCAGATCGTCCCTACTTGGGCTTCAATTCGCTCTGGCTTGCTTGGGTGACTACTTCTAAAGAATTCAAAACACCTTATTTTCTGACCTACAAACAGGCTAAGCAGTTGGTCGGAAATGTCAAAAAGAATGAAAAGGGTACCAAGGTAGTATTCTGGAAGATTTCCAAATTTGTCAAAGGTGAAAGCACCAACAATGAAGAAGAAAATGAGAAGGTTTTTGGAAGAAAGTTTACGCCGTTTATCTGGACAGTTTTCAATATCGATCAAATAGAGGGAATAGATTTTTCCATCAAAGAAGCAGAGGAACGAGTTTTTTCACCAATTGAAGCCTGTGAGCAGATTATCTCAGGTTATGCTGATTGCCCAAGCATCGTGCATGAAGGCAATGACGCTTATTATAGTCCTTCAAATGATATTATCAATATGCCTGACAAAGAAGCTTTCAAGGGAGACGAGCAATATTATTCCATTCTTTTTCATGAAATTTGCCATAGCACAGGACATGAAAGCAGATTAGGTAGATTTTCAGAAAGACCTGCTTTGGTTGGTTTTGGTTCAGTTGAATATTCAAAAGAGGAATTGATCGCAGAAATGGGAGCAAGTTATTTGAATGCTTTTGCAGGAATTAAAGACGCCAATTTCAAAAATTCCTTGGCTTATATGAAAGGATGGTTAAAACCTTTACAGGATGATCCTAAAATGCTGATCTATGCCGCTCAAAAGGCACATCAAGCAGCTAATTACATTCTTGGAATTGAATCAGAGGGGGAGGAGTAATCCCCTTTTTTTATGGAATGGTGGTTTATTGTAACTTAGCTTTTGATTGAGTCAAATCGATGAACCAAATTTTATGCTGGAACCACTTCTGATAGTCACCTTATTTCTTGGAATAGGATTTATACTATCCCTGATTCAAGGCGCCCACATGAAAAAGCCCTTTCTTTCCAGAATGGGCTTTAGACTTGTTAGCTTTGGTTCGCTCTGCTTTTTTTATTGGGATCATTTGCGTCGTTGAAGTTCCTTTTTGGCTTCTAAAGTTTATCTTATTAGACGCTCTTTGTCTAGTTCCTTTTCTCTTTTTGCCCGTAGGCTCAGCATATAAATAATCCATATTCCCCAAGCTACAGCAAAAAGAGGAAAAGGATTTTCTGCTCCCAATGCTCCAATCATTGCAATGAAGCTGATGAATAAGGTTCCTAGAAATTTTATTACTGACCACATAACCAGATTATTTGGTTAGAATGCAGTATACTATTTTATGATTTTATTTCATAGCAGATATATGTAAAAATATAAATAGGTAAAGATGTATTTATATAAAAAAATTATTATAATAATCTTTCCAAAACCTCTAACTCTTTGTGATTTTGCTCCTCTTCGAGTCGCTAGAGAAAGATCAGTGAGCTGATTTACAGAATAATAGAGATGTGTTCGGGAAAGCCACTGCGTTAATAGTTATCCCAAATAGGTATGTATACTTTTTCAAAAGTGTCGATATTCTGTCTGGTTATTATTTTAATATCTAAAAATGCTAGGAAAAGGGAAGGAATAAAAATTTGAGTTGATTCTCAAATGTAATATTCCTCCCTTTTATTTGATTGAAGGGGAGTGCTTTTCCGCTTCGCCTTTAAACTGGTAACCTGTTTGTTTTAGTCTTTCTCAAAAACTTCGCAAATGAGTAGTTGCTTTGAGTCACATCATTGTCATGCCATAGTTCTGCAGAAATGTTTCTAGCATCTAAGGCTTCATACTCTTCCGAATACCAGATGATTACTTGATTCCCATCAGAAGGCCTGATGACTAGTTTTACAGGAAAACCATTCTTTTCGATGCCAGCTATTACGGTAAAGGATTCTTCTTCCCAGTTTGAGACGTTATATTCAGGTCTAGTTGCAAGGTAAGATTTGACGTTCTCCTTCGCTCTCATGATTAATCCATGCACATAGCTAAAGTCCGTAGTACTTGAGATATGTTGTAGCGCATCACCGATAGAAGATCCATCAAATGCATCCATTGCTTTTAATAAATCTGCCTCGCTTGTGATTCCAAGGTTGACCATCAATTCATTTGGATCCAACTCATTATGCTCAGATTTTATCCCTAGACGCTTTCTCACTTCTTCGTCCACTCTTTTTTCGAATTCATCTGTAGAATAAGCTACCACGTCCTCCTTGGGAGTTCTGATAAATTTCATGATATCTTCTTCCGTGTACCCATTCGAGTTATTCAAGATTGATTGCCTAAACTCAATCGCTTGAATATTTTCCTCATCAGTTCTAAGAACAAGATTTCTACGATCATACAGTTCTTTGAAGAGCACTTTTGAAGTGGCTTCACCTTTATCAAACATCCATTTTAGGAGCTTTTCAAAAAGATTTTTAGTCTCCTGACTACGGTTATTGCCATGATCAGAGTTGTAGATTTCAGAGACTTCCTCCGAGATCATCTTCGCTACATCTAGCGTAGAGACACTTCTGTTTTCGATTTCCAGAAAAATCCCAGTATCCAAAAGAGTGGATTTTAGTGAGTTGGTTAATCCTTCACAGATTTCCTTTAGATCCGTGTCGATATCATTATCCAAAGATAATTCAGTCTTCTTCTTTAAAATCCCAAGCTGATCAGGGAGTAAATTCTGATCATTCAAATGAGAGCTAAACCCACTTTTACCTAGGAAGATGACGAAGTCATGGAGCCAAGAAATAGCTGGCTTATTTAAAGTTGCTGCAAGCGAAGAAACAGTTATAGATGAGGCAACGTGAGTACAAAGTGTTTTGATCAGCCATTTGTCTGACTCTTCCCAAGCTGACTTATCAATCCCATCAACAGATTGTTTTTCAGGAGTTTCAGCGTAAAAGTCTTTAGCAAAACGCCAAAGAGAAATTCTGGTTGAATCGTTTTCGCTACTAATTGATGGTATCAGACTCGTCAATTCTAAAACTCCAACCTTTATCCATGAATGAGTTGGATTGCTTTTAATAAGGCCGTTGATCAATGAAAAAATGTCCTCCTGATTTTTTTTAATTGGCGGAGAATAGGCGCTGATTTCTTTTTTTTGCAATGATGCTTCCCAATCGGTACCGAGTTTTTTAAGCACGCTTTTCAGCTCTGCAGGAATACCTTCATCAAACCAGAGTTTATCTTTCTTTTTGAATATTCCGTATTGGTTCGGTATCACCGAATATTCATTTAATAATTTATCTTCATCAAGGACTAGAGTAAATTCAATTACTTGATTTATCCATTCAATGGCTGTTTTTTCTGTAAACCCTTTTTGAATGACCAACTGGTCGATAGATCCAATGATAGAAATCTCTTCGATAAATTTCTTGATATCACAGCGCAGGTCTTTCTCCCATTGATTGTCTATGATTTTGTGCCAATGATGAATATCAGCTTTTCTAGGAAGACTTTTGCCATGAATTGGTTGTAGAATATCCCAAAATCTTTCAATCTTATTTTCTGGTCCATAAGGAAATACAGCTGTTTCAAGAGCTATCCTAGCCGTTTCCGTTTGGACGATGTCGGATTTAAGAAGCTTAGACCTTAATGATTTTTGAATTTTCGCCTTAAACCAAGATTTGGAGAAGAACTCCTCACTAATTTTTGGAATAGCTGTCTTGGCTAGATGATATAGGTTTCCCCAGTTATTTTCTACAGCGAAGGGAAGTAAAATACTAAAGAGTTCACCCGCCTCCTGGATATGGTTTTGATCAGTGACGCTTTTAGAATCATTAGAATCATCCAACAGGTAAATTCCATCACGAGGTTCTGTAGGTTCAAAAAATGGATTATTCACAACTGCAGGTAAATGGAAATTTTCTGTTCCAACGAGGGGGAAGTGCAGAAATATTTGTGGCAAATTGATCGATAAAGGAAGAATGTGGATTTCGTCCTCGATGATCTCTACAGGAAGGGCAATGCTTGTAAGGTTTTTGGACAAATGAACAAAACTTAGAACAGTGCTTTCTCCATTTACTGATTTCACTATTTCTATAAGCTGGATTTCATCGGAGAGTTGCTTAGGCTCTCTTTTTTCAAAAACGATTTTCTCATTTTCTTTTGAAACGATTACCTCCTTGATTCCCTCTACAAATATCAGTGTGTAGGGAAGTGATGTGTCAAGATCAGAAAGCCCGGTCTCTGCAATCTGAATTTTTCCTGGCTCTAGGTGGTAAGTAAACTTCGTATTGAATCGAGAGAAATCCGGAGAACTGATATTTGCCGAAAGCGAGAGGCTTGACTCTGCTTCTTTAAAAGAAGTGTCAACACTATGGATAAGTGTATTTCTGTCTTCACCACTTCTGTCTAATGAAAACTCAATGTTCTTAAAATTCGAACCATCCTTGTAAAGCCCACTTACAGCAACATTTTCAGATAGCAGGTGTGTAGTCATAAAGCCTGTGCCGAATCTGCCGATTGGAGGATTTGAATTCTCTTTAAGAATAACGTCTTCTCTGTCTTTATCCTCTGAATTGATCTGCCTGATCAAGCCTTCTACATTGTATTGGGTAAAAAACCCAAAATTGTGACAAAAACTTAGTTGATCATTGGTCAGCTCGATTTTTATTGAAACCTTTTCATTGGGAAAGTCAATAGTCGCTTTATCCTTGGCATTTTGGATTAATTCCCAAATCCAACTCCTCTCATATTTTTTTCTTCCGCTTCGAACGGTACGCATCTTGGCATCTATTTTTTCTGCGGTCATGCGATTCAGCAGGTAAACGGCATTTTGATTGAATTCTGTCATTTTAGTATTCAGTTATTTTTTATGTTCTGTTTGATGTGTCTTAGTTTGATTTGATTGATTATCCTATTTTTCTCATGTAATTATTGTCACTAACTAGCTTACGGATCTTTTCAGCTCTAGGGCCCATTAGGCCATCCTGACGCAGGATCTCTTCACGATGTGCAATCATCGTCTGAAGCTTTTGGTTTCCGATCATCTCCTCAGCATAGAGCATCTTTTCGAAAAGAGAATCTGAAGTGGAAGATTTTGTCAAGAGGAAGAAGATTTCTAAAGAAAATACAGCAATGAAAAACAATGCATAGAAGAAGATGCTTAACCAGCTTTCGAATATAAATGCGTGTAAGTCTGTGATCTTACTCATCAAGGCATCACTTTTTTTGGTAGCCATGTTCTCTCCAAATATAATTGCAGCTTCTTCTAACTGATCGTTCTCAAGAGAGTATCTTTTCTCCATCTGTGCAAGCTTGGTCGAGTCAGATAAGAAGATCCTTTCTTTAAGTTTTGTTACATCTCCTATCCCCGATCTACCGGTTCCCTATTTTCCATCTGCTTCATCTTTCCAGGCAGTTTTAGAGGCTTCTACAATTTGTCGTTGCTCATCAATCCGATCATATAATTGGACTAGCCCGACATTATTGTCTTTCAAATACTTAGATATTTCGGCCTTTTTTATCTGAGTTGACTGTTTGGCTCTATATTCTTCTAGATCTCCTCCAAAAAACATTAAGTCCAGTGCTATTGATCCTAATATGGTAGCTATCACGGCAAATACGATTCGGAACCCTTTGAGACTTTTACTGACACTATCTTTTGGGGTGGCCAGAAAGCTTTTATCAATGATTAGAATTAGTCCTCCAACAAATAGTCCTCCAAATAGCGATTTGATGAAGCCTGCATCTAGTAGGTTATCACCAATGTAGAATCCTGAAATTGTCCAAAGCGAAACTGGGATAAGCATCAGTGTCCCAAGGGTCACAATCTTCTGCTTGCTTACTGTAGTTTGGTTTTTAACTATGGCATAGTCGTACCCAAAAAGAGCGGAAAAGAATCTTAGCAACATGATTAAAGGGTGTTAAAAGGTTTGAACATTAAATTCTCTTCCGTCCAGTACCTGTGTCCATTCTTAAATCCAGCTTTGTACTGCTGTACGGATTTTTCTACATAACCTTCACCTAAATTAGCCAAGTCAAATTGCTGCTTTAGATCACGCTTTTGTTCTTCCAGCTGCTCTTTTTGCATCATGATCTCCCGATACTCATAAGGCATTTCCTTTTCGAACATGGGATCCAACGACCGGTTTATTTTGAAAACATGATCATCCAGCTCATGGATGGCCTGAGCATATACTTCTTTGTAGTCGCAGGCGATCAGGTTTATGTTCTGATCCATCGTTTCGAAATTGTGCTCATCTAGACCATCTCGTCGACCCATAGCGAAGTAGTTTTTGCCATTGAGGTCTTCTAAGATGGACTTTTTGCTGATTACTTGAGTTTCGCTTCCTGTTGGGAAGATTTCAGATGGATGTTTATCCTCGGTGAATAGAGATTTGTCGATTTGTGGGATGTGTGGTGTCATATCTTCTGAAAGATTTGGCTCGACCATAGTGGGAGCAGTTTTTGAAAAGAGTTTGCTGATGAAGTTCATGAGTTGGAATGGATTAGATTTCTTTGATTGGGATAGAAAATTGTTGGTGACCTATAGAATGGCATGAATTGCATACTGTTATCAGAAAGTAAGGTTGATACTCCCATGGATATGACCACACTCCTGTAGCCTTATCTTTATGGTATTGCCTATGATGCACTTGGAGTTCCGACTTTTGTCCACAAAAACGGCACTGATTCCCATCTCTTTCGATGACCTCTAGTCTTAACTGTTTCCATCTTGGATCTTCAAGACCCTGCTGATAAATGCTTTGATGTTGCTTTGATTGAGTATTCATGCTACTTGTTGATTCTTAAATTCGTGAATAATTTGACGGTTTTGCTTCTGGTACTTTGGTGTTCTACATAACCGCTTTGATTTCTTCTTCACCTCATGAATAGCGTTTGGGTTTCTGTAGCAAGTCACTACTTCTGTCCGATCCAGATTTGTAATCACCATTAGATCCCTTACCAACTCGGTCGGTATGTCCAGCTTATTGCATCTGGACTTAGTTAAAAAATGGAATTTCAACCCTTGTTTGTGGATGATGTCTCCATAAGAAATAACTATTCTAACTGCCTCATCTGAAATTCCTCTCTGAGAAACTCTTGAATTACAATGGCTGCTCAGTTGAATTGTACTCGGGAAATGAAAATCTTTCATGGCTTCTGAATTGTGTGTTATTAATAAGTTCTTGAATTGTTTTATGCTTATTAATAAGGCTTTCAGCCCGAGGTAACCATTGATTTAAAAGTTTTTGATAAAAGAAATAGAACATCCAAGCATTTGCCTATTGGATTACTTTTAAATTTGAATCGTGATAGTCTCTTCATAGCCTAGCAAGCCCATTTTGGCTTTCCATTTCTTTAACCCTTGAAAAGGTTTTTTTGCTTCTTAAAGGGTTAATTTCGTACTATGTCTAACAATTTTAGACTGTAGAATTAAAATTTGCCATTCAAGGACAAGCGTTTTACATCTCTGTAAAATGGGGAAAAATAAGGAAAACGGATAAAAAACTCAGTCACACCATGTTATATGGCTTGAGGAAAAATCTACCAGCCAGCTTCACTGCGACGGCTAATTAAATCATAAAATCTGCTGAAAAATAAATTACTTGGTAGAGTTTGATTATGGTATAATTGTATTAATTAATCCAACATAATAAACGCCGCCCAATATTCCGGGTCGGGGTATTCTTCTCTGCACTGGTTTCTGGATAGTTTAAATGCTTCTCTTTTACTAGATCCTTGCATCAGATACGAGTAGAAATTAGTCATGAGGTATTGTGTGGCCTCGTCTTTTACATTCCAAAGGCTCATAATGATCGTTTGAGCACCGGCTTGTTTGAAGGCTCTTTGTAGGCCAAATACGCCTTCACTTGATACATCGCCAAGGCCAGTTTCGCAGGCTGATAACACGACAAGATCCGTTCCTCTCAAATCCAGATGACTGATTTCCTTGGCTGTCAAAATGCCATCCTCTATATTATTCGGAATCGAATCACCAAGCCAAGCCCTGTTTCCGCCAGCAAGCATTAATCCGGAACGTATCATTGGGTCAACATACCCTGCATTTTCGTTCTCCTCACCTAAACGCATTTGCATAAACTTATTCTTTCGGCTTTCATCAATTGATAGAAAAAATCCATGGGTAGCAATATGGATAATTCCAAGTCTTTTACCCGACAAGTCTTTAAATGATTCTTCATTCCCGGTCTCACCGATAAACTCACCAACTTTATACTGATTCTCTTTTAAAATCTGTGCAACCTCATTCGCCTCTGCAAGTGTTCCAGGCAGAAACTGCCATCCTTTTCGGGTAGTTGTATCCTGATCTATTCCTCGTATGGAGTAAAAAGTATCGGATCTCGTGTACTTTGCACTCTCCGCCGTCATTTCATCCATGTCAAGATCATAGGTTAAGCCACCATAAAGAGCGACAGATTGCGAAGTGGGCTCAGCAGATTGATGAATCGCAAGTTCTTTTGTAGAAGAAAGTCTGAGCATTGAGTAACGGTCTCCAAGAGTTGACGATTCATCATAAGAGAGGTTCTCGATGGCTAACTGATGAAGTATTCCGGCTGCTGAGAAATATACCCGTTCCCCAGGTGAAATAAACTCTTCCAACGGACTCCAGACTAAGTTCTTAATCTTTTTGCCCACATAGCCAGAGGAATAAATCTGATTTTTGTCCTGCTTAATAAATTCCTCAATCTGGTCTTTTCTGAATAGCGCTATAAACTTTGGATTGGTCCATCCTTTACGCAGTAGCAAAGCAGCATACTTCACTGTGTCAGTTAGGGTAGGATATTCTAAAAATTCAATGGCTACATCTTTTTCACCAAGATTTTTCTGAACGTCTTTCCAATTAATTTTCAAGCTTTGGGTATAATCCCCATACTCTTTAGAAAGTTTGACCAACTCGGTCTCCAATTGCTGGGCAACAGTTTCCAAGGAATCGACATTCAGATATCTCTCAGCAATGGGTTTTTCAGAAAGTTTCTGAATCTGGAGTTTGAGAAGCTTTAATTCTTCGAATTTCCCAACGGCCTCTATTGCTGCTTTTGCTTTAAATAGGTCTTCAAAAGCTAGTGTGGTATTAAGTAATAGCCCCTTTGTGAAAAGGGCATTGTCATAGGTATCAGATATTATTTTAGGAGGGGGATTTATAGACTTTTCCAAATACAAAGGAATGACTTCAAATGAATAGCTATTTTCAGCCCAAAAATTCTCTCTTTGAAATTCGGTCATTTGTCCCAAATATTCAATAACTCTCTCACGCCTTATAATTAAACCTTGATACAAATGGTGTAAGGCATTATCCTTATTTCCAAATCTTAATTCAGAAAAGGCGAGGTTAATCAAGCTTTGAGAATAGTTTGAGTTTTTTTCACCAAAGATTCTTTTACTGATTTGAGAAGCTTGATTGTGCGCTGATAAGGCGGATTCGTAATTACCTATATCAGCGTATAAAAAACCTAGATTATTTAAGCTGATAAGATAAGCTGGATGATTTTCACCTAGAACCTCCTTTTCTAACTGCATCACTGTTAACAGGGTTTCTAGAGATAATGAGTCTTCTCCCAAATTCGAGAGATCCATCGCTATATTATTCAAACTCATTATATAGTGAGGATGCGTTTCACCCAAAGCTATTTTTCTTTCATTAGCTATCTTTAGATTAATTTCAAGTGAAGCCTCATAAGCTCCCAATGATGAATACAGACCGGCTAAATTGTTTAAACTGGTCAAATAGTTTGGGTGATTTTTACCAAGAATCTCTAATTGAATGTCTACAACCTTTTGACCAACGGTAAGTGCAGAGTTGTAATCTCCTAGAAGGTGATATATGTTGATTTGATTGCTTAAGCTAGTTAGGTAATCAGGATGTCTTTCTCCGAAAAGTTTTTTTCTTGAATCAATCACCTGTTGGATAAGCTCTAGAGCATGTAGATAATCGCCTAATTGAAAATAATTGGATGCTTGGTTGTGTAGACAAAGAAGATAGTCTGGATGATTTTCCCCTAATATATTCTTGCTAAGGTTAATAGCTTCTTGATTTATCTCCAAAGCCGAATGATAATCCCCCAAATTGTGGTATGCCATGGAAAGATTAACTAAGCTTATCAAATAATCTGGATGATTTTCTCCAAGAAACTCCCTCCGCAAGTCTATAGCTTGTTGGTTGATTGTTAAAGCCGTTTTGAAATCTCCTAGACCAGAATAGGAATTAGCCAGATTATTTAAAGCTAGTGAATAATCTGGATGCTGAACTCCCAATACTTTTTTGATTAGTTCTGATGCTTTTAAATCTAATTCCAGTGCTGATTGATAATCTCCAATGTGGAAATAAGACTGGGCAAGGTTTGTCAAACTACTCAAATAATGGGGATGGGTCACGCCCAAAACCTCCTTTCGCAATGCAACAACTTCCTTGTTGATGCTTAATTCCGACTGATAATCACCTAAATTAGAATAAGATAAAGCTAAATTATTTAAGCTCATTAAATAATCTGGATGCCTAGATCCTAGCACTTCCTTGGACAATTCAACTGATTTTTGATTTATTTCTAGAGCGGTTTGGTAATCGCCTATGTCTGAATACGATAATCCAAGGTTTCTCAAACTAATTAAATATTTTGGATGTGTAGTTCCTAACATCTCTATTGCCAGATCTACTGCTTTTAAATTTAACTCCAGCCCTTTTTGGTAATCCCCTATATTGGAATAGGACAGGGCAAGATTATTCAAACTGAGCAAATAATCCGGATGGGTCTCACCTAAAAGCTGGCTTCGCATGTCAGTAACTTTTAGGTTAATCGTTAGCGCTGTCTGGTAATTGCCTAATTCGGTATTAGAAGAAGCAAGATTACTCAAGGCAGTTAGATAGTCAGGATGGGTCTCGCCTAAAATCTCTCTTCGTAAGTCAACCAGTTGCTGATAAAAGGTTTGAGCAGATTCATAATCTCCTAAACTAGAATAGGAAAAACCTAGAGCATTTAAGCTAGATAAATAATCCGGATGTGCCTCACCTAAAACCTCTCTTCTTAAATCAATAACCTTTTGGTTAATTTCTAAGGCATCTTGATAACTACCTAAATCAGTATAAGAATAAGCAAGATTACTCAAGCTAGTTAGATATTTAGGATGGGTCTCGCCCAAAACCTCTTTATTTAGGTCAACAACCTGTTGGTTGAGAACTAAAGCTGATTGGTAGTCGCCTAAGTTGGAATATGAAGAAGCCAAATTATTCAGGCTTAAAAGGTAATCCGGATGTTTTTCTCCCAAAATCTCTTTCCGTAAGCCTACAATCTGTTGGTTGATTTCTAAAACAGATTCGTAATCGCCTAAGTCGGAATAAATAGAAGAAAGGTTATTCAAACTGCTTAAGTAATCCGGATGCTTATCGCCAAAAACCAATTTTCGTAAATCAGCAACTTGTTGGGAAATTGCTAATGCTGAATTGTAATCCCCTAATCCATAAAAATCAAAAGCCAGATTATTTAAGCTCTTTTGGTAATCCGGATGTTTTTCTCCCAAAACCGCTTTCCGTAATTCAACAACCTGTTGATCAATTTCTAAAGCCGATTGGTATTCACCTAGGTCAGAATAAATAGAAGCTAGCTTACTAAAACTGGTTAAATAATCTGGGTGCTTTTCTCCCAAAATCTCTTTTCGTAGTTCAACAACCTGTTTGGAAATAAGTAACGCCGATTCGTAATCCTTCAAGTCAGAATACGAAAAAGTAAGGTTATGCAAGCTGCTTAGGTAATCTGGATGCTTGTCACCCAAAACCTCTTTCTTTAATTCAACAACCTGTTGGTTAATGGCTAATACCGAAGTATAATCACCTAAGTCTGAATAAGAATTAGCCAGATTACTCAAGCTGGTATAGTAATCGGGATGCCCCTCGCCTGAAATCTCTTTTATCAGATCAGAAACCTGCTTATTAATGCCTAATGCTGATTTGTAGTTACCTAAATCAGAGTACTGAATGGCTAGATTTTGTAAACTGATTAGGTAGTCGGA
>Ga0105055_10005306_pt1 | contig 18253 bp, 15 predicted proteins | sample BON03_FD_78090 | JGI IMG/M metagenome (GOLD analysis project Ga0105055, IMG submission 78090) | Freshwater microbial communities from Lake Bonney liftoff mats and glacier meltwater in Antarctica - BON-03 | ecosystem: Environmental > Aquatic > Freshwater > Ice > Glacier meltwater | place: Lake...
AAGAACATGGAAAGATTTAATCTACACCTCCAACCGCCAAGGTTGTGACCAGATCGCACAGTTGAGCCAAAAGTAAGAAGAACAGCCAACTAACACAATCTCACACACATCTATGTATCTAAGACCTGGGCGCAAAACATACTTACAGTAAAGACAGGATATTAACACTAGTATTAACTAACAACCACAAAACAGGGAGAGAAATGCGAACGAGAACATATTCAGCGTACTAAACACCCAACAAACCACTTCGAAAATATACCAATCGGTAACAAAACAAAAAAAAAAGGATGTCTATCCGTAGCAATGAGCCTTCATGCCCCCTAAGTAAACAGGAATTAGTTAGTTGCTAGCAACTTCTACTCTGAAGCGTTGAGAACACGAATTTCAAAAATTCGAAATCGCAGTATACACAGGAACACGAGAAATCGCAAACTGAACACCGCCAATCCCATATAAGGGATGTAGACGAGGACCCAAATTAGGTATCTATAGTGACCAGGGGTTTTAGGACTTTCTTTTATTTATAAAAATCTTTCACATCAAATGGCTCAAAATGCGGTGTAGAACTGGATCTTATGAGGTCAGTTATCACCCTTTGGATTTTTAATTCGTCAAGCACAGACTGATTGATTTCTTTTGAATGAGCAGCTGCACAATGGACTTGTCTATCGCTCTCCAATACAGGTGCATTCATTTAAATCATCACTATTTAGTCCTGTCAGCTAGATTGCTTATCAAAGAAGAGACCTACTAACATCTACGAATATCACATTGATGTGACCAGATAAAGATCCCCAGTTCCAACGACATTTTGACATCATTTTTTTTGGTTGCAGCTCGCATGGCTCGATTTCGACCGTCTTTGAAATCGACGTTGGACAGGCTGATCGCGGTGCTGAATTGCAGTGGATTTCGCAGGTTCATCTCCTTTGAATTTTCTGTCCTGTTTTCCCCTCGTCAATTCTTCCCTTTGCAGTGCGAATATGTCCCAACTATCTCTCCTCATTCTGGACTTGCGCGTACCTTTGTTGACATGAGACAATTATCGCTTTCTCAGTTTCCGGGAGAGAAGGAGATCCTGCTACCTCCGCTCTCCAATCTGGAAGTCATTGGGGAGCCCTACCTCAAGTCATTCGAGCGTAAGGATAAGACCAAGGTGCAGTTGCTCATCGTGCCACTTCGCGTCAATATGAATGTCAAGTCGAAGACGATGGAAGAGCTGGTCGCGACAAGGAAAACTGTGCTCTTGTCTGCTATCAAGGATATGTAGACTGAATCGGAGCAAGAGATTCAAAACCTAGCGCAATCTATGGGCGAAATCAGTGCGCTGGTGCATGACCAGCAACCTGAATGGTTCAATGATCAGGTGACCCACGGAGTCGACAGCGACCTATCGACTGGGTCAGACCGAAGACGCATTCTCGCAAATCGCAAGCGCAAGGACCTTGAGGAGCTCGTGGGCCGGGAGATTGTCCAGGAGGGAGTCAAGGCTTCTCGAGTTGCACACGAGATTCTGGCGCTTGAGCGTCGCTCTTGGATGGAGTCTGCGACGCCTGCTAGAAAAACGATGACAAAGGAACACGAATGCCGACAATATATCAAGACCAATGCTCGATTGTTACACATCGCCTACGCCTTGTATCTAGATTTGAAACACTTCCATCCGGTTGCCATGCTCTCCTCCCCCAGTGCCCCAGGAGGTGATGAGTTGGAAATAGCTGCAACAGCTGGTGGATTGTATTGGGCTGAAAAGCTGTTGCTGTACAAGGAAGTGGTCAGCACTATAGAGTCGGATAGTGATAATGCACACACAGTCCTGAACATCAAGCAAGCGGAGGGCAGCGCTAGCAGTGCAGTACCGGGAGAGGAGAGCAAGGATTTGGGGGGTGGGAGAATGTCATGAACAGAAAGAGGATGGAAGGTGGGATGTCTTTTTATCCTACCGTGCTGGAGCTAATTCCTTGTTGGCGGAGCTGTATGAGAAGTTGAATGCATATAAGCATGAGGATGGACGGCCCTTTCGCATTTTTTGGGATCAGAAATCCGGGTCCTCTGGGAAGAACTGGGAGAAGTCATCTGCGAAGGTGTGTGTTTGCGTGTACGATTTGAATGCAAATACGTTCGTATTGAAGGCTTTGTACATGAATACCTTGATTTTTACATATAGACTCTCCTCTTTTCTGCCCTCCCTCCCTCCCCTCCCATCCTCCCTACTTCCCGACCTCTCCCTCGACCCGTATCTTTTCCCCCTCTCCTTTCTTCTCTCTCTCCCCATCTCCCCCCCCCTCCCCTTTCTCGCAGGCGCTATGCCGATCAACATTAGTGGTGCCAGTAGTGTCAAGCAAGAGCTGTTACGTTGAGGGCACCTCCGACTTGGGTCTCAAAGAAGACTCAAACATAGGCAATCATCTAATCGAGTGGCATATGTCCCTGGAATTACTTGAGCTCGGCCGAGTCTACGCGGTTCATCCCATTTTTGTCAATGAAGCCAACGAGGTCGAACCCCATTTACAGACTGACTGGCATTTAACAATGGAGGGCGGAGTGCAAAGCAGCCAGCCGACAAAGGCGCTGATTTATTTGGAGCAGGCAGGGGTAAAGTGCGGTGAAGATGCTCCGCGGCAGCGTGGGCACCTGGGAATGGAGTCAATGTCATCGTTGAAGCAAGGACGGTCGGTGCAACAGGTGAGTGCGGGCATTCGAAGCCTGCATGGCTCTGAGTCTTCCGCGATTGAGAAGGCCGTTCAGGAGATAAAGGAAGGTGTGGTGATGCAGGAGTTTTTGATTGAATCTGAAGGCCAATCACCCAAAGGCAACAAGATCTCAATCTTGAGCGAAGCCAAAGCTTTTTTCTCAACGTCCGAAAGCCTATCTCAAATCTCTTTTCAAAAATGTAAAAAAGTTTGACGATAACAAGCCGAAGCCAATTTCCAGCGACAAACTGTCCTCCTCAGCAGAGGAAGAGTAGCGCGGGTTATTGCACGAAAAGGCAAACAAAATTTTGCCCACCGAAAATGTTGACCCTGTTGTGGATCAAAGCGATGCCGCTGACGACACTAAAACTCAAGCGACAAGAGCACCAGAAGGTTCTGATAAATTTTTGGGTGGAGAATTCTTTGGGATGCTTACAGCAAAACTGGGAACCGCGAGGGCAAGGACCACATTTATCAGTGTGCTGAAGTCATGGGTGGCGGCTAACTTCAAAAGATTGAAAAGCATCAAGAAGGAGACTCTTGAGCATGCATATGCGGTGCAGAAATGGATGACAAATCTGAAAGCAGTTCACGTGGGATGGCAAAAAGAGGATGGCAAAAATTATCGCAAATGGGGGCTTAGACGAATGCAATTTAACAAGAATGCAAAATCTAGGGTCCTTGGTATCATGAAAGAAAATCTCAGCACATTTCTCTATTCAGATTTCTTGAGAATATTCTATTCAGATTTGTGGAGAAAGATGTTTGAAATGCGCATTGACAAGAGCAGGATCTTCAAGGTCGATTTGGCATGTATATCGCTACCAGGGGTTAGTCAAAAGGAGATCCAAGAGATGTCAACAAAGGCCCAAAATAAATTCTCTGACATGATCCACTTGGAGGCGAGTCTGTGCAAGAGAATTGTAAAAGATTTAATCAAATACGCTCATGACATGGCAAATGTTGTCTCGCAAGACTTAAATGCGGATGGAACATCTCTTATGGGATCCGTTGGTTCTGTGTACTCAGGTGCTCTTGCCAACATTTTAAACCACTTCGATTCGCTGGTCCAAGGCCTGGTGTCTTCACTCGACTCGCTGCAGACTTGCTGTGATAACTTTAATCTCTGTGCACTTGATGACTTGTCCAAAAAAAAAATCACGTGGAAGGGGGCACTGCATCTTGCAGGATCTATTGCCATCACGGGAGAGGGCTGCCTGTCCAACTTGAATCTGGCAGGCAATTGTGTGGGTAATGCTGGCCTCATCTCTCTATCTGTAGCATTGGCTTTTTCAAAGTCAATGCGCGTCTTGGATCTGGCGTCCAATTCTATTGGTGATGTTGGCATTAAAGCCCTCGTGAATCAGTCAAAGGACAATCTGCTTCCGCTGTATACCCTTGAGTCTCTCAACCTGTCTGAGAACGACGTAACGCAGAAAGGAACAGATAGGCTATTGAGTGCCAATTTTGTGATTCTCGCTCCAAAGCTTAAGACGTTGTACTTGTCTCGCAACTGCATCTCGCACCAGAGGATCGAAAAGATTGCCAGCTTGCTGTCGACTATGGGCAAGGATCATCCTCGGCAGACCCTATCTCTCGAAAATCAGTGCCCGCTTTTCCACGAGGAGGATGACAAGAACGCAGCTAATACACATCAGTTTCTGGTGCAACAGGGGACGAGGCAAGCACACACAACTTCTGACTCCATCACAGATAGTGTGGTTATGTCTTTCGTTCTCATTGAGTTTTTCCTCTTTCTGCCAAACCCCCAGGCTGTTGTCTTTGCGCTGGAAATCCCAGAAATAACATTCCAGAGTGTCTTATTACAGTATTGTGAGCCTCTACAATCTGAGCCAAAAAACAAAAGGATTCAGAGTTTGATTGATGATAACCCATCCTATGTAGACAAAAGAAGGTTGGCAAGGGCAGAATGGGACAGTACACCTTCAAGGCAAGTACGAGCCAACGCCATACAAAAATTGAAAACCGAGTGGCAAAATAGTGGCAAGCCGCTGACACACCTTAATCGATATGAGCTGCAGGTAGAGAGCGAGAAAGCGCTTCAAGTGCTCGTAGCGTGCTCAAAACGGATGCGATCGAGGGATGCTGCGTATTATTTGTCTGATGTTCAATACACCTCTTCTCTCCACGAATCTCTGCAGGACAGGCAACAGTGCATCGACGACTTTAATGAAAACGTTGCCTGTGTCTTGTTTAAGTCTCTTCGCTCAGAAATTGGGGGGCAGAAAGCTGAGACTCGTAAAACTGAAGACATAGCGAATGATATTGTAGCAACAGAGCTGCAGTGCAGGGCATTGGGACGCATTATGGAACACCAGCGATATCTCTGGGAAGACAAAGTCTACACAGACAATCTCACAATGGAAAGACGTGTCAATTTCACTGCCAAATTCACGGTGGCCTGGATCGGAGAGATTCTGTGCGAAACTGCAATCTGCAAGAAGGTAGCAGGGTCGATCTCGACCTCGTGCAAAGAGGAGCTGTATGAAAGGGTGGTGCATGTACTTCAGCAAGATACACGAGTTTTGGAGCGAAGGGATCTGGAGGAGAGAGCACTGAAGTTATTCGAAGAAGACAAAAAGAGCAGTCGGGAAAACGTGATGAAAACAACAGTGGACAGTGGGACGAGCAACTTTTCAGGGGCCTCCTCGAAGTTACATGATTTTTGTGCGAAACCTGCATCGACAGAGGCAGAAGTCATTGCGCCTTTTGAAAAGACTGCTGGCTTGAAGACTGTCTGGGCAAACAGTAAGTCTTTGAGAACTGAGTGGGACTTTGCCGCTGTTGCGGCTGGGCGAGAGTGTCGCGACACATATTCACAGACTTTTCCCCGCGGGACATCAAACTATTGGCGGGAGGTGGGGTGGCTAGCATCATTGGTGGCATCAAGTGTTCTACCGCGTGCGTTGAAGTTGTCTGAAACGATGCTCAACAGGTGGCATGAGCGATGGAAGGAAACAGAAGATTTCAACACCAAATCTGCAGCAGAGCATTTTGAGGCGGTGAAAATAAAAACAAAGGAAATCTATGCAGAAAAGAGGACAGAAATCAAACAGGCGCATGCATTGTGCCCTGGCCGTCGAGCTCAGGTATGGGACGAAGACATCAATGATCCGTGTAAACTTGTAAAGACATTTTACTATGTTGGTAGTGAAATTGGGACAGACACAGCTCGTGCTCTAGAAAAATTGGCGTGGTATCTCGAAACCTTCCGGATGCTGCAGTGCGTCATTGTCGCCATCACGGAACTGACGAATAATGTCAACGACAAGGGAAGTCCAGTCAAGTTTGGCAATGACCTCTTTGGTCCTGTCTGTGGAGCGGGCTGCACAGATAGACATGGTGGAGACGGTCTTTGCCTTGTGTGTGGAAACGACTGGGGTGGTCATACCGGCCACACGTGTCACACTTGTGACTTCGTTGGCAGTAGGGGATTGTGGATGACAAAGTTGTCGTCTGGTTCTGTCACGTATTACTGCGGTCAGACACGGCAAATTGATGGCTTTGACGGGTCATGCGGACCAAGTAATGGTCCGCAGTGCGCTTCTTGCCTGCGGTTCCAGACTTCATGTGAGGGCCTGAGAAAGAAAACTCTGGATGCAATTGTCCAAGACGTCAAAGCGCATTGCTCTAACGACAACCAATGGATGACCAGCTTTCGCAACGACCTTGACCAGCCTTTTTTGTGCGAGAATCCAGTGCACCTAGCAAACACACGATTAAAAGTTGTGCGCCAGCATGTGGCAGACTTCTTTCAATTGGATGCCACTGGCGAGTGCATTCAATCTGACACGCTGCAGAGCCTAATCAACGAAGCTGTCAAAGTGTCTAACAATTGCAAACTAGTGGCAACTCTAAACCGCACCCTAGCCTTTGACGTATATCTATCCCAGAGTGTAAACCAGCTTGTTCTCCCGACTGCCCTTTCTGCACATGCACCTGTGACCAACAGAAAGGTTGCCTTCACCCGGCAATCGCACATGAATCCGCCAGAGGCTTCGCGATTCTATTTGAGTGTCAAGAACGATGATGTTCCTGGCAGGAGGCATGCGCGCTCTTGTCTTGATTCCCCACAAGGATGGTCGCCTGCCAGCAACACGGATGGTGCGTGGATAGAAATGAATCTGGGTGAAGCCACAACCATGTCTGGTGTTGTTACCCAGGGCTGTTCTGGAAAGGGTGGTTTGGGGCACGAACACGTGTCAAAGTTTCAAATCGAGTTGCGAGATCCAGCACAGGCAATCGTTCTGTCAAATAATACTCGGTTTCAAATCTTTGAGTGCAGCGGCGGGGACGAAAAGCACGAGATTCTCTTTCCTTCCCCCATCCGAGCGCAATTTGTCAAGATCACTGTCGTGGAGTGGCACACCAATACTTCCATGCGCGTTGGGCTGATAAAGGAGGCGTGCCACAAGGAGGAAGGTGAAATTGTTCTGACGCACAATGCTGACGGAAAGCATCAGTGTCTCGTTGCATATGCTGGGGAGACAAAGTGGCTCCAAAGCGACAAACTGGTAGATGTGAACGCTCTCTATTCAATGACCAGGATGAAAGCTCGTTATGAGGCTAAAACAACAAAGCTGAAAGGTCTCTATCGGGAAAGCGGAGCTCAAGCCAAAACAAACGAAGCATCCGTGGCGGCAATTGCATTGTGGCACAAGGAGTGGGGCTTATAGTTGAAGGAACGGCTGGAATTGATTGAGGAAGAGAAGGTGACGGGAAAAGACAGCAGTGGTGAGTTCCAGAAGCAAGTGCGAGACAAGCTGGATACGCAGAGGCCTTTAGGGGCCTGGCTACGGTGGGTGTTTTCTGGTGGCAAAGGAAAGCACTTTAAGCAATTCTGGAATCTGGATGGAGAGAAGTCCAAAGGAGCTCTGTGTGAAGTTGTCACGCATAAATGGAAGTTCCTACTTCAATTTCTCGCGGACACAGACAAGAGCATTCAGGCATGTGTCGAGTATCCAAAGCATCAGGGAGCACAGGAAGGGCCCAGTCGAAACGTGCGATGGGAGGTTGTTGAAGAAACAGCTCCTCCAGTCCTCATACTGCAGTGGGACCACGAGGGCAATCCAGGGAAGAAATGTTTTGCCGTGGGGGACAGTAAAGTGACCTATCTTGAAGGGGCCCCAGATTACTGTACCGTATTGTCAGAGACTGCAATCACGCAGGGTCGACACGCTTTTGAATTTGTGATGCACAAGATCGGCGATGAGCAGTGGTGTGGGGTTACCGCTGACAAGACCCTTGCGGGAACAACAAGTGATTTGAGGCGACGCGCACAGTGCTGGACATACTTTTGTGGATGCAGGCACGCTGATGGGGGCATACTGAGTGATGAGAACGAAGAGACCATGCAGTTGGAACACATCAAAGATGGCGATAAAATTGGACTCGCTGTTGATTTTGATACACGAACCCTGTCATTTTTGCGAAATGGTACACTTCAAGGAGAATGTTCTTTTCCTTCAGACGCAGTAGAGCTCTACCTTTCGACGCATTTGGACTACACTGGCGACTGCGTTGAGCTTGTGACGCTTGCCGAGGAGCAGTTGCATCCTCCAGTGCTCTGCTGTGGCGGCAATGTTGATGGCGTACAGCCCTCACTGCACGCCAGTATGTGCAGGAAAGACGCCCTGTGCGAGGCTTGCTGTGCAGATAACGATTTCCTTCTGCGAAGGGTCCTTAGTAATGTTGTGGGGCGCTTGGATCGCTCTCTCCAAACGCTCGCCAAAGATATTGCAGACATCAAGTTTGTGAAGCAGGCCCACAGTGTTTGTGCGAAAAACGCGTTGAGCATACCGCCCGCGGTTTCAGAGAACACCGACATGCTGGGGAGAGCGGAGGCAGCCATAAACGGTCTTCCTGCGGAGTTGATGGCCGAGCCACAGTGCTGCCGCAGGTTGATGGCGGCTGTGGCTGGCCTCGCGGCCGCCAGATGCGCGCTGCAACAGCTGCCACAGCAGAGCCAAGAGTTGCCGCTGGGCACACGCACACACCTGCTGGTGCCGCCCTTTGCAGAGCTTGCGTACACGCCACATCTAATGCGGTGCATGCAACTGTTGGAGGTTGGGGCAGCCAGGAGCTTCAAGACAGTAGAACTCAAGACAGTAGAGCTCAAGCTGCCCCCGGCTTTGATGGTGCCAGAGCTTGTTCTCTCGGCCGACATCCAGTGCTTGCTCTACTTCGGGAAACAGGGTAGCGCTAATCAGGAATTTAGAGAACTATGAGGGGTGGCCCTTGACAAGGCCGGCAACATCTTTGCGGCAGATACAGGCAATAATGTTGTGAAGATGTTTGATGAGAAGGTAAGTTTTTTGCAGAGCGTCGGTAGCCAAGGCAGTGGCGACGTCAAATTGAATCGCCCAGGTAGTGTGGCTGTGGACGCGGCAGATAAACTCCTCGTAGCGGATAACGGCAATCACAGGATGTGCATCTTTGATCCGCAGGGCACCTTTATGCAGAGCTTCGGGAAACGGGGCAGCGCTGAAGGCAAATTGGAATCGCCACGCGGTGTGGCACTGAATTCAGATGGCAAGATCATGGTCGCTGACACGGAAAACAACCGAGTGCAAATATTTGACGCGCAGGGTAAAGTTTCGGCAGTGCAGGCAGTGCCGAGGGCCAATTTCAGAGTCCGTATCATCTTGCGGTGGACAACAGCAATATCATCGTAGTAGCGGATTTTGGAAACCATCGCATTCAGGTGTTTGATGAGAGGGGAATCTTTGTGCGGATGATCGGGAGCAGCGGCGGAGAGCATGGCCCACTCAGAAACCCATATGAAGTGGCCATTGATGCAGCAAACAATAGTGTGGTTTCTGACGGAGGAAATAAGAGGATACAGGTATTTGACCAGGAAGGAGTTTTCTTACGAAGCTTCCAGAGCGAAGGCGACGCGGAGGGCATATTCAAGCTTCCATATGGCATGGCAGTGGACATGTCGGGAAACATTGTCGTGAGCGATCCTATAGCTAATCGTTTGCAAGTTTTCGGGACCAGAACCCCGCATGTGCAGAAATCCCAAAACACGGTGATTGTCCCCTCGATTTGCGTACTCCTTCAGTAGTGAACATAGGCCTCACACCATCCCATTCTTGGCGCCCTCCCAATTCCAAGATTGCTCCCTCTGTTGCAACCTTTGCGTGCGATCAATGTCTTTTTCAACAACACGTTTCTATCTTTCTCCTGCGTACGTCATAGAAGTGTATGTGCTTAGTGCATCAATCCTAGAGCGCCGTTTCGCTTTACTTTGTGCCACCCATAACCCTAATGGATGAAGATACTGACGCACATTGACGCACACAGAGCGTCTCGTATGAGATTGTCCAATTGAGCGTTGAAAAGGCCACTCGGGCCCTCTTGATGGATACTGTGGTGAATAATGTGTGGGAGGCGCGAGTCTTCGCCTCTGTGTGTGTGTCCCTGTACACACTCTTCGGCAAGTCGGGCGATGTTATCAGGCTTCGAGAGCTCATTACATGAGATTTGAAACACCTCACTTTGAAGGCGGGCCCAAGTCATCTTGCGAATGCTCATTTTGCTCAGGATGCCGTTTTCTTGGCGCATTTCATCGCTCGCTGCTGTAAATCGGACATGTGTTCCCGTTCCCTCTATTTTTTTGTGCCATTGGATGTTGTTGTACGAGTGTCCGTAGGTCCCGTGGGTTTGACTCATTTGCTCGCAGTGCAGGTGCGAGTGACGATTGCCGAGGACAAAGGCGACACTGAGCCATTGGTTCTGTGCCCGGGCGGGGGTCTCTTGAGGCACGTCAGGAAAGACTCTACCGTCCTAGGCTCGCAGGACCTCATCCTGGTACTTTCAAACATGAATGTCAATGTGGGAGCGCTGTACCTACTGATGGAAGCTATGCTTGCTGGTCTTCAAAAGGCCTCGGATATCGACAAGAATGCCCAAGAGGAGGCTGCGTTGGCACAGGGCCTCAACCGGACATTTGCTGAAAAAAATGCCATCATGGCTGATGGCGAAGAAACAGTGCAAGCAATGCAAGCTGTGCAAATCATCGAAATGAATCAAAACCCTTTGATTGGGGCGGGAAAAACAGTGTCAATGAAGCTCATGGTGCAGATATCTCATCTCGCTGCTGGCCAACACCTGCTTCGGCTCCATCTCGACAGGTATTCATTCACCTGTCTTGCTCGATCATCAACCCTCCTTTGTTGTCATGTTGATCTGACTGAGTCTATTTTTCATTTTCAAGTTTTCCCATCGCTATGTCATTAGAATTAATTGCTTTGTATGCCGGCAGAAATGAAATCGAAGACGAGGGAATCAAAGTGCTCAAGAAGGCCTTCATCACAGACGGGTTCGCACCACGCCTTCAGATTCTCTGGCTATCTGTCAATCTCATCACCGACACCAGAGCAAAACGTCTTAAGGTTCGATTTTGGCCTTTTCATAATTTTTGGAAAAAATTGTTTAGTTGTAATGTGTTTTTTCAACTCTAAACTGGCAAATGTACACAGGAAGCGCTCGTCCATTCGCTCGAGAATCTTGTCGAGATTTATTTGTTTAGAAATTTGCTGACTTGCACGGGCCAGGCCTTGCTGCGTGATGCATCTCGGCGCAAGGTACACACCATTTCTTTCTCAGACATGCCTGCTGATTGCTCGGGTTTTGAAGGTCGTGGTCTTTAACTGACGTATTTGTATACAGACCTGGACATTGCATCTTTAGTCTTGAATGTGCTAACATAATTGGCTTATTTTGAGAAGGACGAATCGCAAGCGACGAAGCGCCATGCAGTGGGCGTAAAGGGGATGAGGAGAGAGGAAACCCCAGAAGCAATTCTTGATAAAGATTGGGCAAGACTCTATTTTAGGCACACGAAACGAAATGACATGTCACTTGGTTCCGCTCCGCCCGAGATTTCATCATTGCTCATACATCTTGTTTTAGAAATCGCAAATCAAAAGGGGGGGGGGGCTCAATCTAAAACGCACTGTTTTGCGGTTTGAATGACTTGGTGGTACTCATAGGGGAGGGGGACTCGTTTTAGAAATCGACAATTAAGGGTAACCTAATTAAGCCCGCACCTGAGAGATAATGTTGTTTATTGGAAAACCAATGGGAAGATCAATAATGATCTCCAGCCCGCACCTCATTGAATGCGACTTTGCAGCAGGAAATAACAAAGGCTCAGCTTTGTCACTCTCTTAACTGTATCGACATATGGAAACTGACAGTGGAATCACATGAGTTCGGGAGTCTAGTCAGACTCACACAATCACCTGTCCGCGTGTGTTTCAGAGGCCCTCTATTTTTTGTGAAGCCACAGGCTTCCAAAAAAAACAGGAAAACACTAAAAAGTCTCACTGGCAAATATTACAAACATTTTCCTGGAAAATATTTGTCCAGTTGCCTCACCCAAAGCTGTGATCGAGTAAAGATCTACAATCACACAAACACCAACACACTCACTTTTTTTCCCCAGATATAATGGCCGCTTTAAAAAGACATATAAAAATGAGAAAAGGCAAACGAAGGGATTTGAAAGTATTTTCTTGATGTTGTGAAGTCTAAAGAGCCTCTTCCATGAACCTTACTCTTTTTATCCGTCTACAACGAATCATAGCTGTCAACTCTGATGATAGGGTGTCACAATGGAATATGGGGGTTCAGCATAAGGCACTTTTCGACCCTGCCTTTTAAGCTAGCCAAAAATGTTATGATTGCGAAAGAAGCGCCTCAAAAAATGCAATCTTTCTGTGCAAAAGAAAATTTGGCTAGTTTCAAAGGCGGGGTCCAAAAAAACGATATACAGAGTTTTTAGCACCAAAATTGTTGCCACACGCCCGAAATAGTTTGCACTCCCAATTTTCTTGCAGATTCCAAGAGCCTATTAGCAGGGCTAAATATGCATAAGTACTGACTTTTCGGCAATATGCCTTGATGAAAAGTTATGGCGTTTCGAACTCCCCACACCGAAAATTCAAAACCTTGAGATTGACCGTTTCTGTGTTTCTACGCACTTTGGAGCTAACTGCTTTACTTCAAAAAATTCCACTTCCACCTCCATAATAGTGACACCCTATCTGATGAGATGCTGGAGCTTGCACAATTTAGTCATATCGTTCAAACTTGAAACTATGCAAGAGCTATTTTTTGAGAGTGATTGTCCTCACACCGGCTCTTGCATTCAAATGGTATTACTCAAAAGTTTCTCAAAATTTGAATGATTGGAGCGGTAACAATACCGCAGAATCCGATAGCATATGTGATTGTAGACACAAATTACGTGAAACTCTTGGTAGGGGCGTCGGCCACCATCTTGCGCGTATGCAGACGATCGAGCTGGGCAAACCTGGCCTTGACGAGTTCGTGTAAAAATTGTTTGTGGTGTCAACAGATTTGAATTTGCACAAATTCCAATCTGTATGCGAAGGTAGATCCGGTGTGTTGTTTAGTTTACAATCGTCTTTTGAAAGAAAAGCGTTGGGTTCTGTTGATGCGTTGCGTTGGGGGGAAGATCCCGAAACCCATACGTGTGGAGTGCATGTTGATCACAATGCTTGTGACAAAAAGTGGTAGCGTCAGCGGTCATGTCACGGGCCACTTCGCATCCGAGGTAGTCATCTAAGCAGCCTTGACAAGTGCCCTCAAATGTCTCGCAAAGATGCATGCAAAAAGTATGTAGGGCTCAACGGTGGGTACAGGCAATCACAAAATCGTCAACGCGTGCACCTAAAAAATGACGGGCCGAGGATTTCCCCGAAAGTCTGAACAAGATCACTGTCGTCAGTGTCGTCGTCATTGACAATGGCCATAGACCCCATTAGACTGCATTATGATAGTGCTTGCGAGGACATCAGCGTGCCCGATGACAACCTCTTCGTTTGCGTGGATGCGTGGAGCCATCAACCTCGGTCGAACAGAAACGGCACTAATTGGGTCAGCGGTGCCATGCACCAACAAGTACATTTGCACGGCAGAAGCATAGGCAACGGCAAGGCCAATAGCATTCCTTATATGACTGAAATTGCTAGCCCGGCTCCACTTGAAACACTCATTCAGGGCCCGATGTCCTCCTGGTCCTTCGCTGAGGTAAAGTACTTGATTGTCTACATATCAGTAATCAGCCATCAGCCACAGTGGACATGGGAATTTTGCATGAATCTTGCCAGCAACGGACATGATCGAAAGCACGAAAGCGATTCACTTGGCGGCATAATCACGTCTGAATTAGCCGATCTTGCTGCGAGTCCGGGCCTTGAGGTGACTGTGAGACGGAGGAAACAAATTGTGGGACATGGTAATCATGTGAGAAAAGATCGATTGACGAGGGAAATAAGTTAAAAGTGAAAGAAATATCAGTAAGAAAAGACTAGGTGAAGAATTATGACATTACATTGAAAATTGATTTTTTATGGGGCCCAATCCCATAAAATGATTTGACAATGGCAATGGCACAAATAGTATTTTTGGTCAGACGCAAAAAGCAATTTATTAATTTTGATGAAATAAGTGAAAAAGATTTTGTAAAATATTATAGAAGTTTGAACATGGATAGCTATTTCGAGTCAACAAAGAAACTGCTCAGTGAATATTTTTGGACTTGATCAAATAGTAGTTTCAGTTTTTTTGAAATCACTATTGGTTTTACGAAGTACTACACCTTTTTTGAAATTATTATTGGTTTTACAAAGTACTACACAGCAACCCGACTGGTACACGGGGGCCGACTGGTCCCTACACTGGGCACAGGACAAAGACCTCGAGAAGAAATCCAGATATGCTCGCTACCTTGAGTATATCGGGTGGGCGTCCGTGACAGAAAAAGGGAGCGACCTGGACCACTGCCCAATACAACTTCACAATGGGAGTCCAAGGCTCCGCAATTGAGGCTGCCTGGGAGGACCGGCGCACCAAACTAGGGGTTAAGAATGCAAAGACGTCATTCGATGGCAGGTCATTCGAAAAACACTTGAGCTCTTAGAAGTTATTCTACGACAGTTCCATGTGGCCATGCACACGAGCCCCAAATAGGCCCTGCAGGCTCTATCGAACGACATCTCTAACACGATCACTGAACGATTTAAATTCTACAGAAAAATTATGGGCCCAACGAGTGGGCTCCAATGGAGTAGAAAGTCGTGCAAAGCCAAGTCACAGCAATGGCCGACATCGGAGGCTGCCCGGAGAGGCGGAAAGGAGGTCCACTTTGGCAAGACCGGATCTGACACGACGGTCAACCCGGAACAAACAAGGAACCTCCTACGCCACTTTAGTCAGAATACAAGAGAGTATCATAGCGCCGACTCCAGCTGAGACATCCTCCAAGCGACAGGGGGGGACGAAGGGGGAGAAGGAGGGCGCAACATTTGATGGCGTCTGGCACAACGGCAAAAATCACAGTCCCGAAGGGACTACGCTAAAAAGTCGACCAGACATGCTGGTCGACCCACGACTCAACACCTTTTAGGTCAACTCCAGACGGCCTGCAACAGCCTCCGCTCCCCCCTCCCTTCTCTCTTCCCCCCCACCCCCCCCTCCCCTCCCTTAAATGGGGGGGAGGGGAAGGGATGGGGGGGAGATTAAAGAGAGGGAAAGGGAAGTGGGTACTCTTCCTACCCTTCCTCTTTTTTCCTTTTTCTTGCTGTAAAGGAAATCGCACGTACCAAGGATCACACATACACTGAACATTGCCGCCACAGCGACCGACGAAAAGCCTGTCAAGAGTATAAGACATGGAGCCAATTTTTTGGAGGCCTGTCTCCCCCTTTTTTCCTCTTCTCCAACCCTCCTCTTTTTGCCCACCTCCTTTCCCTCTTCGACAAACCCTCTCAGTCACCGCCCAGATGAGCCAGGCACAACCAGGTCACAACACACACAACAAATCGCACATTATTCAACAACGAGACGAACACAAAATCTAACCGCGTTCTGCCCCAGAAAGTATAAGCACGTCTCATATTTACCTTAGCAGGTTCTCTAACCAGTATCTAGTCATAAGAAACGCCTAGGAGAACAAAAGGTCTTCCTGTTAGGTTTTATCCTGATAAACAAATTTATTTCTATGTATACACAATTGTTGATTATTTCTTGATGTATTTTGTATTATTTATTGATTTTTTTTAAAAAAGATACATATAGCAATAATGATTGTTATGTATATTTTATCATTTTTATTGTTTTGTGTACATTTCATATGAATATGTATGCAGGCATAAATATGTATTTTGTTTCGCATTCACTTGTTTACATGTATTCTATTTTTTTTTGATTGAACAGTCTTGGTGTAAACATGCACACATGAGCACGTGTTGAGGTGGATGGAACAGATAAGTATGGAATAGATCCGGATAAAGACGATGTTGCAGAAATCAAATATGGAAAGGGAAGGTGCATACAGAAGTGAACATTTTTTCTATGAACATGGTATCTATGTATTCACAGGAAGCATAGACACGTATGAATATTGAAATATAGACCATTGAACAAGGGGTCACAAGTGTGTAAACATCTAGCGAAGCCTCTATCAGCAGATACACAGGGACGTATTGTAATTGGAAAATTTATATTATAAGTGGTCTTGTACAATAATCGTCACATATATACATATGGACATGGCGATAGTTGTATATGAATGTGAAAGAGGAAGGAAGTGCGTATACAAGTTGACATACACATACGCATGAATTACTCAAATAGAAATGCAGAAGGAAGGGGAGGATAGTAATATGAGCAAGGCTATGAGTACATCAATAGGCACCGTGACATAGGTGTGTATTAAATTTGTAGAAAAAGAAGAAAGAACAAAAAAAGGTGGTCATGGATACAAAACAGAACAGAAAACACGCAGTGCACGCTTATCTGCGTGATGTAGTGGAATTCTCGAAAAAAGAAAAATATTCTTTGACTTTTTTTAAATTACTCTAGAAAGGTATATTATCGTTCGCGCTAATACGGGCACCTGTACCACCTCCGGCGACACCACCACCACCAAGATTGGCTGCAAGACATTCCGAGGCCGCGACGCCGCCGGCAGCGTGTGTACCATCATCAGCCACATCTACCTCTCCAGAGGCATCTGCACGATAGAGAGATAGAATGTTTATCATGACAGCCATCAAAAGGGAAAAATGATGATTATGATATTGAAAACTCCTGGATCGATCAGGTTGACTCCCAAGTCGCAGAAAGAAATAGAAGGGAAGGAGGAGGAAGAAAGATGAGAGACCTACACAAAGACACACAGTGAGACACACACACACACATTCCCCAATATCGGGCTAATAAAACAAAACAACACACAGACGATATCAGCTAAGAAAGGACATGGCACAGAACATTGTGCCACTTGACGAAGGTGAAGAAGAAGAGAGTGAAGTGACGCAAGAAGCGCAGGCAGGGATGAGAGGGGGGGGGGAGGAATAGGAAGAGACACGAGGACAGGAGACGGATGAGGAGAAGATGGGGACAACTGGGGAGAGGGGAGGGGAGAAAAGAAAAGGGGATACGCCTCAAGGTTCGAGTGTGACGAGCAAAAAACGGGTGTAGAAGAAGCCTGTTCAGGCGGACCTGAGCGCGTGGGGAAAGAGTCCGAGCGCCTGAGGGAAGAAGGGAGAAGAAGACGGCATAAGAGGAGAGAGAGAGATGTGAGAGGCCTACCCAGGAGGCCGGTCCAAGGAGGGAGGGTCTAATTACTATTGTTTATTGGACCTGTGGAGTAAAGTAGAATAGGTTCTAATTGAAAACTCTGTTTTAGTACCACTATCAGCGGTAATGCATTCTCACTCTAGTTACTATCCGTTATTGATGGGTGGCCAAAAATTGTTGGTGCCGATATTTTTTCTTTTCTAGAAATTTCTGGTCTTTGACAAATTCTCCCAGTCGTATCGTGTCGTGTAATTTTTTCCACATGAGATCATTGAATTCATAATCACGAGGACGTCACGAGACATAAAATTCAAATAATAATTCAAATTCATCGGCACGATACGGGGACGCAGTTTCCTAGTACAATTTTTTTAGCCACCCGTCAATTACGTATAGTAACTAGAGTGAGAATGCATTACTGCTGATAGTGGTACTACAACAGAGTTTTCAACTAGAACCCATTGTACTTTACTCAACAGGTCTCATAAACAATAGTAATTAGACCCCCCCTTCTAGTACAGGCCTCCTGGGTAGGCCTCTGTGATTTTGTTCGTTCTCACACTTTTTATTTTTAAGGCACCGAATTAATGTTGGCCCGGACCCTTACTGAAAGGGTAGTATAATCAGGAACTAAACCAAAACCCCGACCCACACCCCCCCAGGGGGTGCCCGTCCAACTCTCTCGGCCCAGAGTGGGCTAATATGTACTCGGACCCCTTCTCAGTCACGACGCCTGCTGGCGTAGGTATTAAGAACCCCGTTCGCGTGAAGTGGAGAGAGATCATTCCTTCACAGGCAGAATCTGCAGGAAGAGACATCCCTATGGGACAACTTGTTACGAAGGTACTTGTGTCCCGTGAGTCGCCTTTGCCGCCCTGCCAGCTTTGGCCTGGCCATAATAGCCCCGTCCCGAGGCGTTG
>Ga0105055_10005309_pt1 | contig 18249 bp, 13 predicted proteins | sample BON03_FD_78090 | JGI IMG/M metagenome (GOLD analysis project Ga0105055, IMG submission 78090) | Freshwater microbial communities from Lake Bonney liftoff mats and glacier meltwater in Antarctica - BON-03 | ecosystem: Environmental > Aquatic > Freshwater > Ice > Glacier meltwater | place: Lake...
GGCCTACTAACTGGAATTCCTTTTACCATAAAAGACTGATGGTCGCTGTGCAAGCCTGCTTGGCTGATATTAATATTAGGATAAGAAGCATCTACAGCTTTCATTTCCTTTCCATATTTGTTAAAATAGGTACTCAAATCTTTCGAACCGCTAGCATTAAAACCTTGTGTATTATTAGTCATGTCTAGGTTTACCATGAGGCCAATATTATCTAGTTCGCCCCTTTTTTCTAAGTTGTGCACATAATTTGTAGAGCCTAATCGGCCTTGCTCTTCACCCATAAAAAGTACAAAGTCAATGGGGTGTTTGGTTTTCAAGTTTAGTTTTTTGAAGATTTTGGCTACTTCCATTACAGACATGGCACCCATTCCATTATCTATGGCTCCATTGGCCAAATCCCATGAATCTAAATGTGCACCTACTACTATCCTTTGATTTTCATATTTCTTAGTTCCTGATAAAGAAGCCATTACGTTTCTCGCTCGAACAGATTTGAAATCATTAAGCATATCAATGCTACCCAAAATGTTCTTTTCATCCAAAATCCATTTCTTAATGTATTTTCCACTTTCATAAGAAATACAAACTGCAGGAATAGGAATCAATGCACTAGTGATAGAAGCCGTTCCTGTCAATAATACACCACCTTTTACAGAATTGGCAATGATGACACCGGCTGCTCCATACCTAATGGCCAGTGCGGTTTTTTCAGATCGATGCAAATTTCCCTTTCCTTCGTTGGCGGCATACTGCACATTAATGTTAAATAAGGCAATTTTACCTTTCAGTGCGTCTCCTACTCTTTCAAAGTCACTTGGCAAACCATCATAACAATTGACAATTTGTGCTGTAACCGAAGCAGCCATAGGCGAAAAAGCTAAGCTAACCACTTCTACCTCTCTGAAATTGTCACTATTGGCGGGTACTACTGAAAGTTGTACATTTCTTCTAGACCAAGATTCTGCATCAAATGGGAGATATTTTGGAGAAGCGTATCCACTTTTCTTAAAAAGATTAAAAGCAAATTCTTCTGCCATCCTTCCCTTTTCGGATCCTGTCAATCTATGTCCAGTTAAACTTATAAGTTCGGATAGGTTTTCATAAGCCGTGCTTTGTTTATCTACGTAATTATTTATTTTTTCAAAAACTACACGCCAGTTTTTCTCTTTTGAAGAAAAAGACACTAGAAAAAAAGCAAGAATGAAGAAAAAGATTCGTTGGATTGCTTTCATGAGTAATTAATTACCCGAATTAAGTTTTTTCTTTTCTAAAAACCTACTCGATGACCTTTTTATCAAGTAATTGACAATTCTTATTTATTTGAATACTCTTTGAATTGATTACTGTTTTTATGTAAAGTCATTTATAAAACCTATTCTTAAAGCGTTCTAATTTGATAATTATTGATTGTTTTGAATACGTTTGTATTGAAATTAGTATTTTCGTCTTAACTTTATCTTTTGTCAGTTAACATAGCCAAATTGTAAATCTGATTAAGAACTTTATTTATAATTTAGATCAAAATGAAAAAAAGTATATTCGCTTTTATTGCAATTTTAACTTTCACTAGTTTTTCGGTTCAAGCTCAGCTGGATTCATGTAAGGCTTGTAAATCATTTCCATGGGAAATAGGCCTTCCTTTAGGTTTGACTCAATATTTTGGAGATGTTCATCTCAGTATGCCATATGCTGCAGGTAACAGGTTAGTCTCTGGATTGTTTGCTAGAAAACATGTAAGTGATTATTTCGCTTTAAGACCACAGATTTTAGTAGGTGGTTTAGCTGGAAATGATTTCTCTGCTCCTGATGGTTATTGGGATTATAGAGGTTTAAAATTCAAAACACCATTAGTAGAGGCATCTATATTAGGAGAGATATATCCTTTCAAAGAAAGAAGTATTACTTGCGAAGGAATAACTCGAAAAACATTAAATCCTTATCTTTTCGGGGGTATTGGGATGACTTATACAAATCCTACGGTGGAAGTACAGCCTGGAACGAGTTTTCCTCCTTTACCTCGGGATTTAGCAGCTGATGTAAGCAATCTAAAAAAATGGGCTGCTGTAATTCCTTTTGGCCTTGGAGTTAAATGGAATGTAGCTGAGAGGTTTGCACTTGGCGTAGAAGGTGGATATCGCTATTCACTTTCAGATTATTTAGATGGAATTAGCATCGCAGCAAATGACCAACGTAATGATGGTTACTTTCTAGGTTTAGTTACGGGCTCATATAGGTTTGGAGACAAAGATACAGACAAAGATGGAACAGCGGATAACTGCGATGCTTGTATTAATGTAGCAGGATTAAGAAAATTTCAAGGCTGTCCTGATACTGATGGTGATGGCGTTCCAGACAACATGGATGCTTGTCCAACGGTAGTTGGCCCAATGTCTCTTCAAGGCTGTCCGGATGCAGATGGTGATGGTATTGCAGATAAAGATGATGAATGCCCTTCTTTGTATGGATTAGCTTCATTGAATGGTTGCCCTGATAGAGATGGTGATGGCGTAGCAGATAAAAATGATGAGTGTCCAGATGTAGCAGGTGTTATTGAATTAAGAGGTTGCCCAGATACAGATGGTGATGGAATTGCGGATAAAGAAGATGCTTGCCCAAATTCTCCTGGTTCTGCTGCTACGAAAGGTTGCCCAGATACAGACGGTGATGGTGTTGCAGATAGCGAAGATGATTGTTTAAATGTAGCAGGTGAAGTGGATGGATGCCCAGATAGTGATGGAGATGGTGTTCCAGATAACATAGACCTTTGTCCTGATGTCCCTGGTTTGGCTTCAAATCAAGGATGCCCAAAAGGTTATTTAAACGGGGTAGCTCCATTTTTGGGCTATAAAACGTCTAGCGGTTGTGAAATTACTGCAGCAGAACTAGACGAATTGAATTATGCAGCTCAACAGGTAGAATTCTACAGCGGTACTAACAAATTACGTCCTTCTTCTTATAGATCCCTTCAGAGAGTATGCGATTTATTGGCAAGATGTGGAGATGCATCTATTCATATAAATGCATATAATGACGGAGATGCTTCTGCTACTAATGTACGTTTAGCTAAACTAAGAGCTTGTGCAATCTATACGTATTTTTTGCAAAAGAAATGCTTAACCAAGTCAAGAGTCTCTTATGATGGTTTTGGTGATGAAGATATCGCTAGTTATTATACAAATGCGGAAGGAAAAAGAACAGGAACTAGAATTGAATTCTTACTGAGATAAGATCTACTAAAATATAGTTAATTAAAAAGACCGTTTCGAATAGAAACGGTCTTTTTTTTGGTGTGCTGTGCATGGTAATTAACTAGATGACGAAAGTATCGTTTAATACGCTTTTTAAGTGGATTTGATTGGTTGGGTTTTCAATTTAGAATAGTTGAAGATGTTGCATTTTAATTAAGCCAGTTTAAAATTGATTATTACATTAAATTAAAGGAAATAAGCCTAAGCATTGAACATTCTTATCTTACAGCAAAACGGCAATTAAAACAGCATATAAGCCGTTTCAATTCACATGGAAACGGCCTAAGGAAATATTAAATCTATTTATATTTTAGGTTTGCCATTCATTGGCTGGCCTTGGTAATTCAAGATTAACTTTGTGATTTTATTTGAAGCATCCACTACAAATTCTAAGGATACATCCATCCCATCAGCTTTAAAATTATGTGGCTTATCTGTGGCTTCCATAAAGCCTTCACCTTGGTCTGAAAATGCATAAATTCTACCGTCTCTGTTTTCAATACTTAACGAAAAACCCATATCAGGAAAGTCATAAGATCCTGCATAGAAATCTAAGTTTAAGGGCATTTCACGCTTGCCGTTCATGCGGATGCCTTGGCTAGCTACTTCTATGTTAAGTCCAGAAACTTTACCCTCTTCGTTTCTTTTGAAATTGAAATCACTTTGATAATTAGGCTCTAAAAAAACATCAATTTTGCTAGTTTTAGCCATCATTGTTTCACCAAATTCCGCAGTTGATACTTGCATTTTACCGTCTTCATTTGTGACCGTTATTTTACTTAAAGGCCCTCCTGGTTCAAAAGTATAAACTCCTTCATAATCTGAAATAGATGGAAATTTCCTTTTTCCAGAAATCTTTCCTTGGTCCATTTTTAATTCTAGTGCACTTATGACATTATCTTCTTTGTTGAAAATAACTTTAGCACCTGGTACAGTTTCTAATTCAAAAGTGTTTTCTACATCAGTTTCTATTAATTTTGAATCGCCCTGCCCTACCGCTTCTCCCCAAAATGAACCATCTTGGATACGTATGATGACCGTAGCAATTGGAGCATTTTGCATTTCATATTCTCCCAAATATTTTTGATACTTTTCAGTATTCTGTGCTGATACGGTTTGCGTAAAAAGTGACGCAAACATAAAAGGCAATAGTTTTTTCATCTATTTTTTTGCTTATTTTAGTTAGTTGAAAGATAAATTCTCCTAAATCTATGAAGAAATTGAATAATTTCAATTTCGAATGTGTAAGAAAGGGGGATTCTTTATTTTTGCGGTAGTAATTCTTAACATAAGTAAATGGCCAAAGTCACTGAACATATAAATAACGCGAAAGGGGAAACCCTTTTTTCTATTGAAATTATTCCACCATCTAAGGGAAGTAACTCCATTGCGGAGTTATTAGATGGTATTGAACCTATGATGGAGTTAAATCCACCATTTATAGATGTGACCTTTCACAGAGAAGAGTATTTTATCAAAGAAATGCCAGATGGAGGTCAAAAGGAGGTAAGAAACAGAAAGAGACCAGGTACAGTTGGAATTTGCTCCGCTATTATGCATAAATTTAATGTGGATGCAGTTCCACATGTGCTTTGTGGAGGAATGACTAAAGAAGATACGGAGGACTTACTTTTCGATTTGAATTATCTCGGTATAGAAAATTTGATGGCTTTAAGAGGGGATATTGCAAAGCCATTTAATGTATTTAAAGCAAAAAAAGGTGGACACCTGTTTGCTTCCGAATTAATAGTTCAAATTAAAGATATGAATCAAGGTATATACCTTCATGAGGAATTTTCGTTTGACTCACACCCAGATTTTTGTATTGGTGGAGCAGCTTATCCTGAAAAACACTTTGAGGCAGAAGATATAGAAGTAGATTTTAAATTCTTAAAAAGAAAAGTTGAAGCTGGTTTAGATTACATTGTTACCCAAATGTTTTTTGATAATCAAAAATATTTTTCATTTGTTGAGAAATGTAGGGCTAATGGTATTGATATTCCTATAATTCCCGGTTTGAAGGTTTTGGCCACCAAAAAGCAAGTAGAAATATTACCAAATTTGTTTTTTTGCCGTCTTCCAGAAGAACTGAGAAACGCTGTGAATAAAGCTAAGGATAATAATGCGGCTAAAGAAATAGGAGTGGAGTGGGCAATTCAGCAATGTAAGGAGCTGAAAGATTTTGGTGTACCTGCCTTGCACTTTTACACAATGAGTAAGTCGAACACTACATTAGCCGTTGCCGAAAAGATATTTTAAGGTTGGCCATCAAAATTGATAACCAACCTTAAATCGTTTTATTTTACTTCGTCAAAATCTACCAGCGTGCCGGTTTCATTTGTTTGAATGGAAATCAATTCTAAATCAAAATTTAAATCTAATCCGGCCATTGGATGATTAGCATCTAGTTTGATACTTGAGTCACTCACTTCAATGATTTTCACGGGAACAGTTTGTTGTCCATTATTCATATTAATCATTCCGCCTACCTCTAAAGGCATGTCAGTTGGTATTTTATCTCTTTCGAAATCAAAAATCATTTCAGGGTTTGAAACACCATAAGCTTCTAATGCAGGAATGTTTACTGATTTTTTATCGCCATTTTTCATTCCTAAAACGCCGTCATCAAAACCTTTAATAACCATACCGCCGCCTACTTCAAACTCTAAAGGCTCTCTGTCTTCAGAACTGTCAAATACGCTTCCGTCGTTTAGTGTTCCTCTGTAATGTACTTTGATTGTGTCTCCTGATTTTACCATCTTTTATCTATTTATGCCAGCTAAGCTCCCTGGCTGTTCTAAAATATTTAATATGCCTTCGCGAATAAAACTCTTTTATTAGAAGGGTTTCCTGTCAGAATACATTTGCCTTCTTCTTTTTCGGCGGCTAAAGGAATGCAACGGATTGTAGCTTTTGTTAGTTCCTTGATTTTGTCTTCAGTTTCAGAATTGCCGTCCCAGTGAGCAGAGATAAACCCTCCTTTTTCTAACTGAGCAGTGAAATCTTCCCAAGTATCAACACTGTAAGTATTCTCGTTTTTAAAGCTCAGGGCCTTTTGATAAATATTATCCTGAATTTCATCAAGAAGATTTGTAATATAAGATGTAGCACCTTCTATCGGCTGTTGCTCTTTACTAAGGGTATCTCTTCTAGCTATTTCGATTAAACCTTTTTCTAAATCACGCATTCCTACAGCTACTCTTACTGGTACACCTTTTAGCTCATATTCTGCAAACTTCCATCCAGGTCTTTGATCAGAAATGTCAAACTTTACCGAAACTCCATTAGATTTTAATCCTTTAATAAATGGATTGATTAATTCTGTTATTTGGTCTAATTGCTCGTCATTTTTATAGATAGGTATTATGACCACTTGAATAGGGGCTAATTTGGGAGGTAATACTAGTCCTAAATCATCAGAATGAGCCATAACCAATGCTCCCATTAATCGCGTACTAACGCCCCATGAAGTACCCCATACATATTCTAGTTTGCCTTCTTTGGTTTGGAATTTAACATCAAAAGCTTTGGCGAAATTCTGACCTAGAAAATGCGATGTGCCGGCCTGTAAAGCTTTTCCATCTTGCATTAAGGCTTCAATGCATAATGTGTCATTGGCTCCTGCGAAGCGTTCATTGGCTGTTTTTCTTCCTTTTACTACAGGTAAAGCCATCCATTCTTCCGCAAACTTTGCATAAACATCTAGCATCAAACTAGTCTCTTCTACAGCCTCATTCTTGGTAGCATGAGCAGTATGCCCTTCTTGCCAAAGAAATTCGGAAGTTCGTAGAAAAATTCTAGTTCTCATTTCCCATCGAACTACATTAGCCCATTGGTTTAATAAGATAGGTAAATCTCTGTAAGATTGAATCCAGTTTTTGTACGCACTCCAAATGGCCGTTTCAGAAGTAGGGCGAACAATTAATTCCTCTTCTAGTTTAGCTTCTGGATCTACAACTAAACCATCGCCATTTTCATCGTTTTTTAATCTGTAGTGGGTTATTACGGCACATTCTTTGGCAAAACCTTCTACATGACTAGCTTCTTTTGATAAATAAGACTTAGGAATGAAAAGAGGGAAGTAGGCGTTGCTATGGCCCGTTTCTTTAAACTTGTCATCCAGTGCTCTTTGCATTTTCTCCCAAATGGCAAAACCATAAGGTTTAATGATCATACAGCCTCTCACATCAGAATTTTCGGCCAAATCTGCTTTTTTTACTAATTCGTTATACCATTCGGAATAATTCTCACTTCTCGCTGGCAGCCCTTTTTCCATTTTCTACGTATTTAAAATTGAATCAATTGTTTTTCCTTAATGTTAAAGCAATATTAAGGGCTTGCAAAGATAAGTTTTTATGCTAGTTTTGTATGAATAGAACAGGACTCTTCGTTATTAGTTTGTTGAGAATTTATTTTTTTAAATTATCGTGCAACCTTAAGCGTTCGTTTTGCATCTTAGACTCATAAGGCGTTTGGACATGCTCTTTAAATTATACTTATATGAAAAACATTAAATATATCGGATTATCTGTTTGGATAGCAGTTTGCTTGGCTAGTTGCTCCACATCAAAGACTTTAGTTAGTAGTGGAGAATACGACGATATGTACGGTTCTTCGTCAGACTCTCGTGTGGTATTAGCTCCAACCATTTCTAGAAGTATGGAAGATTATTCTCCGGAATATCTAGCTCAATATAATGATGCTTTTGACAGAAATCCATCTGATACAGGGATAGTAGGTACAGATTCTTATTATGTTGAGAATTATGTAAACGCGAGAGATTTGAAAAGAGCATATACACCAGATGCAGGCTATTCCTCTGGATATGCTTCTGGTTATGCGGAAGGTTGGAATAATAACGCTTGGAGTGGTGGCGGTTTCAATGGCATGAATTCTTTTAATAGCCCTTTTGGTTTTAATTCTTTTGCGTATTCGCCATTTAGAAGTTCATTCGGTTCTTACTTAAGTTATAGCCCTTTTGCTTACGGTGGCTATTATGGTTTATCTAGTTTTGGAAATTCATTCGGTGGTTTTAGTCCTTTCGGAAATAGTCCTTTTGGCTTTAATTCTTATGGATATAATCCTTGGGGAAATAGCTCATATGGCTACAATTCATTTGGTTATAACAACTATGGCATGGGAGGAATGTACGGAAGTAATCCTTACTATAATGTTCAGGCTATTTTAGCAAATGGTTCTTTCAATGATGCTAATCTTGGAGGTAATAGAAGTTATGGTCCTAGAAGTGGTGGACGTTCTTCTGGAGTTTATAATGACGGTTTTATAAATACTAGAAGACCTAATTCTAGTGCAGTGGCGAGTTCAAGACTTGCCCCTTCTAACTCAGGAATAAGTACTTCTCCAAGAACGAGCTTAGCTGATAGAGCGAATGGAAGATCGGTGGTGTCCCCTACGGTTGGTAGAGCTTATGACCCAATAAGCAGAAGACCTACTTCTTATGATGCTTATACATCTAATAGAACGGCAACTTCTAGCAATGCACGTTCATCTTCTGCGAATACAAATTCATATGCTGGTAGTTCGTCTTCTTATGGTACACCATCTAGTAGTACTAGAAATGCGAGTACGTATTCCAGAGCAAATTCTGATTCAAGATCATATACTCCTAGCACTAATAATAATGGCTCTGCTTACAGCAGAGGTAATACTAATACGGATTACTCATCTCGTAGACCAAGTACTTATAGTAGTCCTAGCAGTTCACCTTCTAATAGTGGATACTCTAGAGGTAGCAGCAGTGGCTCATCCTCATCACCTTCTTCTTCAAGTAGAAGCAGTAGTGGAGGAACTTCAAGAGGACCTAGATAGTCTTTAAGAATATAGAAAGCCACACAAGGTGGTAAATATTAAAACTTTACCCCGCTAATTCCAAAAGGGACTTTTGGCGGGGTCTTTTTATGCTAAATTTCTTTTTTAATTAAATGTTGAATTCTAGCTTTTCACACGTAATTAAACTTTTTTTTGGCGAACATAAAACTGATTTTAAACACATGAAAAAGTTACTGTTTTATTCCATTATACTGTTTTTAGTTTTCGAAAATACAACGGCACAGGTTAATGTATCTGGTCATTTTTATGGCGAAGATGCTTTTAAATTTTCTCAATATTCCAATTATGGTTCTGCAAGAACAGCAGGTATGGGAGGGGCGTTTACAGCTTTGGGAGGAGATGCCAGTAATACCTTTATTAATCCCGCGGGATTAGCGTTTTATAATAAGTCAGAGTTTAGTATCAGTACAGTAATTAGAAGTCTGAATACATCAGGTACATATTTAGGAAATAATACTACCAGAAGTTCTTCTAATGCTGGTTTGGGACAAGCTACCGTAGTAATTAGTAAGCCTGGTAAAGGAACCAAGCAAAAAAGATCAGCAATTGGTATTAGTTATAATACCCTTGTGAACTTTAATAATGAATTTGATTATAGTGGTTCTAATAATCGTAGTTCAATGATGGATTATTTTGCTGAGAAAGCTACACAAAGAGGTGTTAATACCACAGTTTTAGATAGTGAATTTGACACCAATACTGGTTTTGCACAAACGCCTACGGCAATGTATTATCAAGCTTATATGATTGACGCCTTTGATGGAGGATATGTAGTTGTAGAACCTAGTTTTCCTGTGGAGCAAAAAGGAACTGTTTCTGAGAATGGAAATTTAGGTCAATTGAATGTGAGCTACGGTTCCAACTTCAATGATAGAATGTATGTGGGTGCTAGTTTGGGTTTACAAACATTATCTTACAATATGGTCAATAATCATAATGAGTATTTTCCTAATGGAATGATTTTTAATGGCTTTGGAACAGTGGATGATCTTATTATAAGTGGAACAGGGGTGAATGTTACTTTAGGAGCTATTTACAGAGTGTCAAGAATTGTTAGACTTGGAGTGAATGTAACAACGCCCACAGCAATGAGATTGAAGGAGACTATTTATTCATCAGTTCAGATTGACCAAAAACCAGGTACTTTTAAAACTAATTTCAATACTATAGAAACATTGCCGGGGGATTTTAATTATAAAATAACTTCGCCGTTGAGAGGTAATGTGGGTGTTTCATTTATGCTTCCAAAAAAGATAGGCATGTTTAGCGTAGAAGCAGAATATGTTGGGTACAGGAATATGGGTGTTAATGATAAGAACGATAACGTTTGGTCTAGCGAACAGAAGCGAGGAATTCAGGATTATTACAAAAATGTGGTAAACTTTAAAACAGGAATAGAATTAAGAAAAGATAAAATGCGTCTTAGAGGGGGGGTAAACTACTTGGCAGATGCCATCAATGACGGCTCGGGTGTTGATAGGTCAAAATTGATTCTTTCTGGAGGTTTAGGTTATAGGGGAGCTAGGTTTTTTGCTGACGCAGCATATTCTGCCAATTCGTTTAATTCTACATTTTCACCATATACTTTATCAAATCCAGAAAACTTTGCTTCTTCGTTAGTGACCAATAAAGTAGGTTCTCTATCTTTTAGTTTGGGAATGTTCTTTTAAAGCAAAGCCCTTCCAGAATAGTATAAAATTTCTGAAAGGGCTTTTTTAAGCCTAATTTTTAGCAAACTTGGCTTCCAGTAGCCAAAGAATAGTGCTAGCGTCTGTATCACCTTCAATAATAATGGAAGCAGTTTTAAAAGTATCTATTCTTTCGTTGTAGGTGTTAGTTAATGTTCCCAGTAAATCTTCGTTTTCAAGTTTAAACATAGGTCTGTTATTTCTTCTTGAAGTTCTAATCCGCTCTTCTAATTTCTCGGGAGAAACATCTAAGAAAACACTTACACCATTCGCTTTTATATAATCCATATTATCAAAAAAGCAGGGTGTACCACCTCCAAGTGCTATTACTAACTTACTATCTACTGGTATTTTTTTCAATTGATCAGACTCCACTTTTCTAAAGTAGTCCTCACCTTCTAACCTGAATATTTCTTCGATTTTCTTACCTTCTGAAACTTCAATTTTTTTGTCAAGATCTACGAAATCATAATTGAGTTCTTTTGCTAAGTTTCTTCCTAATGTGCTTTTACCTGACGAAGGCATGCCTAACATGAAAATATTAGTGGTCATTTTTTGTGCTTTTTGTGTCTATTCTTAATGGTTTATTAATTCTAAAACCTTATTCGAGCTTGGAATATTGTGGCTACTCCACTTTCCTTTCACTATTCCGTCTTTTAACAAAACCAAAACACAATTTGTTCTTGCCATAGCTTTTAAAACTTTTTCATCTGTATTATAGACAGTTCCTGGCAATTTGTCTGCATCAGGTATATTATTAATAATAGACGACGTGAGGATCATGCTTTCAAAATCCAATGATTTAGAAAGGCCATTAATGTTTGATATTTCTTCTGGTGTTATTTTCTCAAATTTCTTAACAACAACCAAAAGCTTATTTCCAGTAAAGGATTCTTCGGTGAAATCATTCCCTTCTATGTCCGTTGCAGCGTAATCTGTTATTTTAGGACTTAGTTTGTCTTGATTTAAAACTATCGAAGAAACATATTTGTACTGTGCCGTATCCATTAAATATTCAATAGATTCTATTTCTGAATTTGCCTTTTTATCAAGAAATGTGTACTCAATTATAGGTTTTATCCCAGTCGGTTTCATTTGCTCTGGAAGGCTTAACCCTTTTGCATAAGGCAAAAAATCTAAAACGGGTAAATAGCGTTTTGCATATATTCCAATTCCGAATGCTACTATAGTAGCTATAAATGTAGCACTACCAGAAAATGGAACCTCATTATATCTTCTTCTAAACCAAAAGATGATTAAAATGACAGCCAAACTTAGGATATCTTTATAAAACGATGTCCAAGGTTCTAGTTTTAAGAAATCACCGAAACATCCGCAGTCGGTTACTTTATTGAAATAAGCAGAATAAAAAGTAAGGAAGGTGAAAAAGGTGATTAAACCCAAAACGACCCATGCGGTTGTTGGCATTTTAAATGAAAAAAGAAGGGCAACGCCTACTATTAATTCAGTAGCACAAAAAATAAGTGACAAAAGTTGAGATTGATGTGCGAAAATCTCAAATAATCCGGAAAAGGCGGGAAGATCTACTGAGAATACCTCAAAATACTCTTGAAGTTTTAAACCAGTACCATAGGGGTCTACTACCTTTACAAAACCCGAGAAAACAAATTCAAGACCTACTAATATTCTTGCAATGTTTGCGATTAATCTCATTTATTTAATTCAATTTAGTTTTATGGCCCCAAGAAACTATTAATAATGTAAGTTTCAACCCTTTTGGTTTTCTAAATGTATCATGCAGAAAACTGCATAATTAATAATATCCTGATAGCCGGCTTTTACTCCTTCAGAAATAATGGTTTGACCGTCATTATCTTCAATTTGCTTAATTCTAAGAAGCTTCATAAGTATAATGTCGGTCATACTGCTTACCCTCATTTCTCTCCAGGCTTCGCCATAATCATGGTTTTTGTTAAATAAGAGCTCCATCACTTTGTCAATTTCATTTTGATAAGCTTTGGTTAAATTATTTTCTTCTTCTTGACTTATTTCTTCTTGAATCAAAATTAAAGCCATGATGCAATAATTTATAATACCAATAAACTCAGAAAATTGCCCTTCATCTACTTTTGAAAAACCATTTTCCTGTAGCGTTCTTATCCTTTGGGCCTTAATGAAAATTTGATCGGTAATAGAAGGAAGCCTTAAAATCCTCCAAGAAGTGCTGTAATCCTTGTTTTTCTTTGAAAACAAATCATGACACTGTAAAATTACAGCTTTATATTCCTTCTGAGTCTTTTGCATCTTTTTGGTTTTGAGCTGTTTTTTTGTTGCTTTGCAAAGCTATAAAAATAAGACAATTAAATGTTTCATCTAGAAGCGACATTTTAGTTTTGAAAACGACTTTAAATATTTCTGGGAAAATCTTTCATTTAAAAGAGCCTATTATCATGGGTATTTTAAATGCAACTCCTGATTCGTTTTATTCAAAAAGTAGATTGAATTCTGAAAAGGAAATTAATGCTCATATTAACAAAATGGTTTTGGAAGGCGTCGATATATTAGACGTTGGCGGTTATTCTACTCGACCGGGAGCAGCTGAAATTAGTGAAAAGGAAGAAATAGAAAGAGTTTTACCTGTTATAGAGGTAATTTGCTCTAAATATCCTGAGGTAATTATTTCTATTGATACCTTTCGTTCAAACGTAGCTAAAAGAGCAGTGGAAGCAGGTGCTCATTTTATAAATGATGTTTCTGGTGGAAGTTTGGATAGTAATATGTTCAAAATAGTTGCTGAACTACAAGTGCCTTATGTTTTGATGCATATGCGAGGTGATCCTCAAACCATGACAAAAAAATCAAATTACGCAAATGTTACTAAAGAGGTTATTATTGATTTAGCCCTTAAAATAAATACTATAAAGGAACTGGGCGTAAAAGATATAATAGTGGATCCAGGCTTCGGGTTCGCCAAAACTACGGAACAAAGTTTTGAATTACTTAGAAACTTAGATCTCTTTCAATCGCTCGGGTTTCCAATATTAGCTGGCTTGTCTCGTAAAAGTATGATCTGGAAAACATTAAATATTACCCCAGAGGAAGCACTAAATGGAACAGTCATTCTTAATACTTTAGCATTACAAAAAGGTGCAAAAATACTTCGGGTACATGACGTGAAACCTGCTGTAGAGCAGAGAAACCTACTGATTAAAAACGGTTTATATTATTGACGAAGAAGCCGTAAAATAATTTTCTTTATATATTGTTTACAAAGCTTTTCAAACATCATTATTATCATCTATCTTTACTCTTGTCCTTAAAAAAAATAACTCTAAAATGATGAAAAAATATACTTATGTGTTAAAAGATTTATCGAGCTTGATGCTATCGGCATTAGCCCTTATGATGCTTGTAGGAATAGGTACTTCTTATGCTGAAGTTAACGCACCACCACCTACTATTACAGGTGCTAGTAATATTACATATCCTCATTTTGGTTCTGCCAATGGTAGTTTGGATTGGCAATGGCAAGGTGGTGTATCAGAAGCTAATGGTTTCGAAACCGCTACTGGTGGTACCTTTGAGATTAGTCAAAGAGAGGTAAGGCCTTCAAGGTCTTCCATGAAGCAGCCTAATTCCTTTGAGATTAGTCAAATAGAGGTATCTGGAGTTTTTGCTGTTGTGGCGACATTACCATGGACCAAAGGGCGTATTGATTATACCCAGAATATTACAGGTTTAATAGATGGAAAAACATACGAATGGCAAATTATTCTGAAATCTACTAATACAGCTGCTTATTTGGATTCGCCAGCGGCCTTAAGTCCTCAAGTAACTATTTCTTTACTTACTGGAAGTTTAAGTGTGTCAACTGTGAGTGTAACAAACAGAGAAGTGATACTTGTTTTTAATGAGGCAGTTACGGGCGAAGATGGATTTATTATCTATACATGTTTAGCTGGATTGACAGCTTGTAAGCCAAGTCCGCTCTTACCATGGAATGGTGTAAATAATGCTACTGTTAAGTTTTATGGGAATGATCCACTTCAGGGAAATACGGATTATGTGTTTTACGTAGAGGCTGTTAAAAATGGAAGTACTATAAGAGGAACGGGTAATGCCTATGCTAAAACCAATAGAGATTTGCCTTCCCCGCCAACCTATGCTTTAGTAGGAAATATATGTCCTTACAAAGTTGATTTACTTTATAGTTTTTCAAATCCCGAGCAGTTTGATTATTTCAGGATATTAAATGGAGCTAATGTACTGGCTACTGTTTATAATGGAAATTCAAAGGTTTCAACTATAGATCTGCTGCCAAATAGGGCATATACTTTAACAATGGAAATCAAAAATGAGACGGGAGTTACTTATCAAAACTTCAATACTTTTGTAACAACGAAAGTTGAAGGTCCTTCGGGCCCAACTCAGGTAAGTGGTCCTAATGCTCTTACTACATCAAGTTTTGGTTTCGCATGGATAAATGCGGCACAAGAAATTTCTTGTAATAATAAAATTAGAGACGTTTATGGAATAGAAGTAAACGTGGTAAATCGGGATGGTACTACTGAAAAATTAAATTTTTCTGCTGGCGTAAATGACACATATTCACCTATTACGGGACTTAAACCAAAATCAAAAGCTACTGTGACCATTAGAGCAATAAATTATGCACTAGGAGCAATTGGTATAGGTTATGGAAGTAACACTGTGACCGCTATAACTTTAGGGCCTCCATACGCCCCATCTGATTTAGCGGGGCTTGGAGGAAAAGATGCTTTTAATGACAATGAAAATGTACTTACATGGAAAGATAATGCTGATGATGAGGATTTTTCCATTATTGAAATAGGAGATGGTTCAGGTGGTTTTAAATTCTTAGCTCAGATAGATAAGGGTTTAACTAAATTTGTTCACAAACCAGTTCAAGAAGGTGTTACTTATACTTATAGAGTAAAATCTGGAAATAAATATGGGGACTCTTATTATTCAAAAGAAATAACTGTAACACCAGTATATACAACAGAACTTAATGCACCATTTAATTTAACTGCGGTAATTGGAACTGGAATGGTTAACTTGAAATGGAAAGATGATTCTCAAAAAGAGAATGGTTTTGTAATTTCAAGATCTATTGATGCTGGGGTAACGTGGGTTAAAATAGGTGAAGTAGCTAGGAACATTACTACTTTCTCTGATATGAGTGTAACTTCAGGTACTAAATATTGGTACGGCGTAAGGGCAACAAACGAAGTGGGTTCTTCTGATAGGGCGACAGTTTATGTTAATTATGTAATGGCTCAAGGTTCAGCTAGGATAACAGTATTTCCTAACCCAACAGTAGATATGATTAATTTGAGAGTGATAGACGGTGGTAACGGTACTATGTCCTTAATTGACCAAAACAATAGAAGAGTTTTAAGTAAAACGGTAAACTTTGATAATGGAGATGTTAGTCTGGATATGACAAGATTTGCTCCAGGAGCTTATCAATTAATTATTGAAACGAATGATATTCAAGAATCTAAAAAGATTTACAAGAATTAATATTTCGTGAAATAGTTTTAAAAAGGTTGGCCAAATGGTCAACCCTTTTTTATGCTTAATTTTGTATGATATTTTAAGCTATGCCAAACGAAGTTTTTATTTATGATGCTATAAGAGTTCCCACAGGAAAGAAAGGGGGCTACTATAAAAATATTCTTTCAGAGGATTTGGTGGCATTCTTGATAGACGCTTTGCTTGAAAGAAATGGCAATTTTGCCAAAGGTATTACTGAAGTGGTACTTGGTAACTCTATTGGTACTTTGGGGAATATGAGCAGATATGCTGGCCTTAAAAGCTATTTAGGGAAAGACTTAAGAGCTAGTACAGTGGATTTGCAATGTGGTGGTACATATCAAAGTTTAAGGTTTGCCAAATCCTTAATTTCTTCAGGCGAAGCCACTAAAGTAATAGCAGGTGGCATGGAAAGTAATTCATTAATGCCTACAAGGGTTTACAATAAAAATGATCCTAGATATATTAATAATAGCCATGTTAAAGTGGCAAATTTTGCCCCAATCAGTCAATATGATCTTTTAGAGTCGGCCGAAAAATTAGCTACTAAATATGGTGTTGGTAAAAGTGAAATGACAGAGTGGGCACTTCAAAGCCACCTTAAGGCTGTAAAGTATAGTCGATTACCTATTTATAGGCAGTATGTTATTCCTTTTTCGGCTAAGGCTATAATCGATCAAACGATTAAAGAGAATTTGACTATTGCTATGTTAGAAAGGTTATCAAAAAATAGTTTGATAGATAGAACGAATACCGCTGATTATCATGATGGAGCTGGAATTTTATTATTGTCAAACGCTCAAGATGACCAAGTAAGACCTTTATGCAAAATTTTAGATATTGAAATAATAGGTATAGACCCCGACCAGTCACCGGAAGGCTGTGTTATAGCTGCAGAAAAGCTTTTATATAAGAACGGAATAGGTTTGGCTGAAATAGATTTTTTTGAGATAAATGAATCATTTGCATGTAAGCCTATTGCTTTTGCAAAACATTTTGATTTGCCTCTAGGGAATATTAATACCTTAGGTGGTAATCTGTCTATGGGACATCCTTATGCAGCTTCGGGTGTCATCAATTTGATGAATTTAATCTCTACATTAAAACTAAATAAGAAAAAGTATGGTTTAGTTTCTGCTGGTATAGCTGGTGGCTTTGGAGCAGCGGTTTTAATTGAAAATGTATTTTGATAGTCGATAAGATTTTACATAATGCCCATTTGTTTCCTGAAAAGGCTGCCATAATTTATGGTATGCAAGTATTGAGTTATGAAGAGCTATCAATAAGCATTGAGAGAGCTGCGGATAAATTAAACTTAAATAAATCAGTACATTTCATTCGGAACACTGACCCAATTCAGACCCTAATTGAGTTATTGGCTGTAAATGCTAAAAGTGGCAGAGGTGTGGTTTTACCGTCTTTATTTGATGAGTTCACGCTAAATGATGATGATTGTTCTAAGGATTCTTTTATTGGAATTTTGACTTCAGGTACTACAGGAGAGGAACACTTAATTTGGAAATCTAATGACAATTGGGAATTAGCATTCAAGCATCAAAGCGAAGTTTTTGGTGTTACCATGAATGATAATGTATTTATTATAGATGCTCTGTCTTATTCAGCTAATTTAAATGCGGCTCTTCATATTTTATGGGCTGGAGGTACATTGGTAATAGATTCACTTAAGAACGCCAGAAAATGGAATGAGATATTTTTAACTCATAATGTATCTTCGTGCTTTTTAGTGCCTTCGCATTGCAATCTTTTAATTGAACAAGATTTATCTGCTTCAAGATTAAAATCACTAGTTACCGCTGGTGAAAAGTTAAGTGGCAATTCGGCTAAAAAAGTACTCGAAAAATTTCCAAATATTAAATTAACAGAATATTACGGTGCTGCAGAATTAGGACACATTACTTATCATCAAAATGATGACATCGTTA
>Ga0105055_10005314_pt1 | contig 18246 bp, 19 predicted proteins | sample BON03_FD_78090 | JGI IMG/M metagenome (GOLD analysis project Ga0105055, IMG submission 78090) | Freshwater microbial communities from Lake Bonney liftoff mats and glacier meltwater in Antarctica - BON-03 | ecosystem: Environmental > Aquatic > Freshwater > Ice > Glacier meltwater | place: Lake...
CGCGCCAGCGGCGTCTCCAATCACACTGCGAGACGCGACTAGCGTCGCATCGCTACACAAATCTACCTCAGTCGTAGCGATGCCGCGCTAGCGGCGTCTCCAATCACACTGCAAGACGCGACTAGCGTCGCATCGCTACATAAATCTGGCTCAGTCGTAGCGATGCCGCGCCAGCGGCGTCCCCGATCACACTGCGAGGCGCGACTAGTAATCCAAGCTCCAAAGCATTGATTTGACTGAGAATTTGACCAAATGTAAAATGGAACCGTATTTAAACTTAATTGAGACTTTGCTGGCAGCAGACGACATCCGTTGGCATTTGAGCCAAATCAGCCTGTGGGAAATCCAAGTCAAATAAACACTCGGCAAACTCCCCAATCTCCACCGTGATCCCTTTGACCGCCTACTCGTCGCTACCGCAATCGTCAACGGATGGGAAATCGCCACAGTCGATGCTAAAATAGCAGAATACCCCGTTCGGACAGTGCAATAATTCCCGCATCCCGCCACGTAAAAGGCCTCGCCTCACGCGGTTTCATCCGTATCCGGCATCCCGCATCCCGTATCCCGCATACTGCATCCCGCATCCCGCCATGAAAGTCATCCAAATCCTCCCCAAGCTCAACGCCGGCGGCGTTGAACGCGACACCCTGGAGATCGGCAGATATAAGCCACGAGCCGAGGTCTTATGAATTGACACCATACAATTAGTCTAATAGTGATTAAATAAATGACTACAATAAAACTCAGCGAAGCCAAAGCGCACTTGGGTAAGTATACTCAAAAAGCCGTTAACGGCGAAGTTTTCATCATCGCCAACCGCAATCGCCCGATGGCAAGGTTGATGCCCATTGAAGACGACGAACTCGGAATTTGTCCCGAAATCGGTCTATTGCGAAACCAGTGCAAGATTGCGGAGGATTTCGACGCACCCATTCCCAATTTTGAAGCCAGCTATTACGGAGAATGAGAACGATTCTACTCGACACTCACATCTTTCTCTGGATGCACCATGAGCCGGAAAAGCTACCCGCTAAAATAGGCACACTTCTTAAAAACAAGGAGGTTCGATGGTATGTTAGCCAGATTTCAGTCTGGGAGATACAAGTCAAATACGACACGGGAAAACTTTCTCTGCCGACTCCTCCCGGAGAGTGCATACCTAATCTCATAACTCAGTCCCGCCTCGCTTACCAAGGTCTGCAAGACAGTGCTGTTTTTATGCTCGGCAAGCTACCGATGATCCACCGAGACCCCTTCGATCGACTGCTGATTGCCACCTGCATTGTGAACGGGTGGACACTAGCGACGCAGGATGAACAAATCCCGAAGTATCCTGTTCTAACTTTGACATAAGGCAAGTGTCCATACGCCCAACTTGCTTCGTCCTTCGGTTGAGTGTCGCTATGCTCGAACGTGGTTAAAAAAGCAGAAGCCCAAGCATCCCACATGAAAGTCATCCAAATCCTCCCAGAACTCAATAGCGGCGGCGTCGAACGCGGGGCGCTTGAAGTCGGCAAATATTTGGTCGAGCAGGGGCACGAATCGCTCGTCATTTCCAATGGCGGACGCCAAGTCGCCCAACTCGAAGCCGAAGGCAGCCGCCACATCACCCTGCCCGTCCATAAGAAACGCCTCAGCGCGCTACGCCAGATCAAAGTCCTGCGCCGCCTGTTCGAGCAGGAAAGGCCGGATATCCTCCACCTGCGCTCGCGACTGCCCGCCTGGCTGGCTTGGCTGGCCTGGCGCAAAATGGATCCGAAAACCCGTCCGCGCCTCATCACCACCGTGCACGGCTTTTACTCGGTCAACGCCTACTCGGCCATCATGACCAAGGGCGAGCGCGTCATCTGCGTTTCCAATAGCGTTAAAGACTACGTCCTGCAAAACTACCCGAAGGTCCCGGCGGACCGTCTCAGCGTCGTTCACCGCGGCGTCGACCCAGGGGAATACCCCTACGGCTATGAACCTCCGGCCAAGTGGCTCACCCAGTGGCGCACCGACTACCCCCAACTCGATGGCAAGTTCATCATCACCCTCCCCGGGCGCATCACCCGCTGGAAAGGCCAGCTGGATTTCATACAGGTCATCGCCGCGCTCAAAGCCAAAGGCTTGCCCGTGCACGGCCTGATCGTTGGTGAACCGCACCCGAAGAAGTTAGAATTTTTGGAAGAAGTCAAAGCTGCCATCCGCAGCGCTGGACTAGAGAACGACATCACCCTAGTCGGCCACCGTAGCGATCTGCGCGAAGTCATGGCCGTCTCCGATGTCGTCGTCTCCTGCTCAACCGACCCCGAGGCCTTTGGGCGCGTCACACTCGAGGCGCTCTCCATCGGCAAACCCGTCGCCGGCTACGACCATGGCGGCGTCCATGAACAGCTAGACGTGCTGCTACCCGCAGGGAAAATTAAACTTGGAAACCATGACCACATGGCCAGCCTCCTCGGAAAATGGCAGCAAAGCCCGAACTTGCCCGCAAAGGAAAACCCATTCAACCTCGAACAAATGCTGCAACAAACCACCAAAATCTATCGAGCGGACTGCAGCCTCTCAGCTCGATAATCATTCCTATTTTCAATGCATTACTTAATTACAGGCGGAGCTGGATTCATCGGATCTCACCTCACGGAGCGGATGCTACGAATAGGACATAAAGTCACCATCATAGATGACTTCAATACCTACTATGATCCAGCAATTAAGCACCAAAACATTGCAAAGGTCAAAAAGGATATCCATTTAGTGCAAGGCGACATTCGCGATGCGATCCTAGTCGAGCGTACTTTTGCCAAAGGCAAATTTGATCAAGTCATCCACATCGCAGCCCGCGCGGGCGTTCGCCCTTCGATCCAAGATCCGAAGCTCTACTTCACCACCAACATCGACGGCACCTTCAACCTGCTAGACGCATGTCGTTACCATGAGGTGCCTAGATTCACTTTCGCCTCATCTTCTTCGGTTTACGGCATTAATAAAAAAGTGCCTTTCGCCGAAAACGATCCCATCGAGCGCACCATCTCTCCCTACGCCGCAACCAAACTTGCTGGCGAACAAATTTGCTCCAATTATGCCCACCTTTTCGGCATTCACTGTCAGTGCCTGCGCTTTTTTACCGTCTATGGCCCGCGCCAGCGTCCTGACTTGGCCATCTCAAAATTCACCAAGCATATCTTAGCAGGCGAGCCGATTCAGCAATACGGTGACGGCAGCACCGCCCGCGACTACACTTATATCGAAGACATCATTAACGGTATCGTTGCCGCCTCGAAATACGACGAAAAATCCTTCGATATTTTCAACCTTGGCGGCTCCGCGACGACGACGCTCAGCGAACTAATCGGCCTAATTGAACGAGCCACTAGCAAAAAAGCCATCATCGAGCAAATCGCAGAGCAACCCGGCGACGTGCCGCTTACGTATGCCGACATAAGTAAGTCCCGCGAGTTGCTAGGCTATGAGCCACAAACAACTATTGCGGATGGCATTCACAAATACGTGGACTGGTTGAAGACTTAAACGCCCCCAATTCAAGCTCACCGACCCCGAGGCCTTCGGGCACGTCACACTCGAGGCGCTCTCCATCGGCAAACCCGTCGCCGGCTACGACCAAGACGGCGTCCACGAAAAGCTAGAAGCCCTTATGCCCGACGGTCAAATCCCAATCGGCGAGACCGGGGCAATGGTCGAGCAGGTCTCCACATGGATTAAGCGCCCAGCTACCCCCAAAGCAGACAATCCATTTACCTTGGAGCAAATGCTGCAAAAAACGCTTAACGTTTACAACGAATGAAGCTAGGGTGCTGCCCTGCGAAGTTCGATTTGATTAGTGCTTCGACACAGGCGATAGAACTTCTTCAAAAAATTTGAGGTATTGCGCCACAATAGCTTCTTTGGAGAAGCTGGACTGCCATTTTCTTCGACCACCCTCGATGCAAGTTTGCGCCAAGTTTCCATCCTCCAGAAGGCGACAGGTAGCAGTCGCACATGCAGCCACATCGTCAATCGGGAAAAGGATCCCATTACCTCCGTCCTCAATAAGCCAAGAAGGCCCCTCACTGGCCGCCGCCGCGATCGGCACACCGTGCGCCCAAGCTTCGAGAACGACATTACCAAGAGGCTCTTGTCGCGAAGGAAATACACAGGCGTCTGCAAGTTGAAAGAGCGCAAGCGTATCACGGCGCCAGCCGAGGAAACGGATGCGTTCGAGCACGCCTAGTTCGCGGGCGAGACTTTCTAATTCATTCCGAAGCGCCCCTTCTCCCGCGATCAATAACGTCGTATTTGAAATCGAAGGCAGTGCCCGGATCAAGACATCCTGCGCCTTATTTCGATGCAGACGTCCTAAAGTGATGATCACTCGGTTACCCTCTTTGATCGCTAACTCTTCTCGCAGCGATACAGATGCTTTCGCAGAATCAGGCAATTCCCCGAAGTTACTAATTAGCCGCATGCGCCTTTCATCCCAGCCGATCGCGGCCAGATGCGCCATCACCGACGGCGTATTACCGATCAACCAATCACACTTTGTATAATATTTTTTGGGATAATACCCTCCCAAGCGTGCCAGATTCACACAGCCTGGGAAGCGTGGAAGCGCCATCGCCGCGCGACTCATCCATGCCAATTGATGTGTCGGCTGAAACTCAGTCGCGATCCCACGCATCCTCCAGCCAGCCAACCACTTCTGCCATCCCTTCGCCGAGATTTCAATCACGTCGCATCCCGCAGATTCCAGACGTTTACGCCGTTCAGCGTGCCGACATATAACGATGCACTGACAGACACCGGCTTCACGAAAGGCGATTGCCAGCTTCTCGAAAAAAGTTTCCGCCCCCCCCTCTCCGGGCGCGAGCATGACTTGCAGTAAGCGTACATTCATAGCTTTGTAGACGAATTGAGCTCAAACAGTTCAGGCAACCGGTCATTAAGAATTTCGGAACACGCCCTTGCATAGGCAATTTGCTTCTCCGAAATAATGTTAAGATTCTGATTCAACTCCTCGATGACAGAGTCCTCGAGCGTGCCCACACTTTTCAGCGAGCAGGGTAGATCGGCATCTTTGACGTATGCTTTCGATTTGGATCGATTAGTCACCGGCACGACTGGTGTGCCAGATAAGGCACTGAAGATCAGACAGTGCAAACGATTGGTTATGACAAAACGGCACCGCGATAAGGCGACAACAGCCTGTTTCCAGCTTCGCGGATAGACAGTTTCTACAGGCAACAGTTTTTGAATACTTTCGTAAAAATGTCGATCCTCTACCTCACAGGATGAAAACAACACAGGGGTCAAAGAAGCATTCTCCAAGGACTTCAATAGCGCCACAACAGAGCCAGCATCGGCATTGCCCGACTGGGTTAAAGAAATATACACCTTAACGGACTGCCCACTCTCAGCATCTGCAGCACTCCATTTGGCACGAAACGTCCCCGCGAGCGAAAAGACACAGTCACTCACCATCTCTGCATTCACTCCGACAGACTGTAAACAGTTAAGTGAGATACCATCTCGAACCAAAACTGGCCGACCGAGCGGTGCGAATAGTGACAGCAAGCCTGCACTGCCATTGCAGTCAATCGTCGCCTGGGAAACCGAAAACGGAAACGCTCGGATGGGACAAGCCTGACCGGCAATTGCGTGAAGCTGTCCAAACATATTCAAATTCAAATCACCTCTACCCCACTGGGCACCTCCGGCAAAAAGGATAAGATCACTGCCCGAAACTGTGTCGAAAAAAGTCTGCTCTGATTGAACCTTACGAGCGACCTTACGCACCTCTTGGTTGTGGCGCTTAGAATAATAACTCGCCGAAGGCCTAAACCTGCAAAAAGCACGCAACCAAGACGGACGCCTGAAATAGGGAGCCGCCTGAATCGATTTAAACGTGGAATCGGACTCTTCCAGCAAGGTTCCTAATCGTAGCTGATCGACGGCTTTATTCGCGTGATAAAAAAGACAAATATCACATTCTCCAAGATAACGCCGAGCAGCCGTCGCGATAGCCTCGGCAATCGCAAAATCGCCCAAATTCCCTTTTAAGTTCGAGCAAAGTATGGAAACGGTACGATTCACAGTTATGGATTGTCGTTTGGCATATTAACACACAATACTTTTAAAATTCAAAACGACTACAATGCTTAAATCACCCGAACATTCCCCACAAAGTCTGGCTACGCCCGAAGTGTTACCATGCGCTCGCCAATGATCTGCCTACAACAAGAGCAGCCTTTTGCTGTGGGCGGGCGTCGCGCCTGCTATTTTCATCCCGAAGATAGAGGTCTCTGTATAAAGATCGCTCGCCCGGACAAACTGCCGCATATGCTCCGAAGCGTCGATCCATGGTGGAAGCGAGTCCGCCCAGCCTCCTATTACGATGAAAATATGCTTGATATGAATATCGGGCATAAGCTGCGAGCCAGATTGGGAGATTCAGCCACCGCCCATTTTCCGAGTATTCATGGAATGGTTGAGACCGACCTAGGAGTCGGCTTAGTCTGTGAGCTAATCCGTGACCCCGACGAACGCATCTCACTCTCTGGAAAAGAATATACACTGGCTAATGGACTGCGCACGGAGGCCACGACAGCGATCAAAGAACTACGATTATTTCTCAGCAAACACCTTATCCTCTTTCGCGACCCGTTTCCTCATAACATAGCCATACAAGAGCAAATCGACGGCTCCGTGCGCGCAGTTATCATAGACGGACTGGGACGGGGTGCGTTTCTATCCCCGCTATTAAAAGCCAGTGCCCGTAAACGTATCGACCGTAAAGTCGACCGCCTGCTTCAAGGGATGCATCGAGCAGAGAGTAACAAAAACAGAGGTGTCACGCCGAAACAAAACGGCATCCTCTTGAAACGATAAGCATCATTAAACTTGCCTTTCAAGTGCGCAACAGCTCACAAGTCTCCTCACTAATCAAACTATCAGACCACCCCATGGCCGTCCAAAACGAACAGCTCATCGAGCACTATAAAGAAATCCACCAAACCTCGAGCTTTGGGGCAACGGCTCGTAATTTTTCCCTGCAAATCCGTCTATGCATGCACGAACTGGAGCCAAGCAAAGTGCTCGAATACGGATGCGGCAAATCGGATCTGATCGACAGCTGCGGGAATGAATCGATCCAATGGGATCGCTACGATCCTGCGATCCCAAAATTCAGCGAGCGTCCCGTGGGGCAGTATGATTTAATCGTCAACACCGACGTGATGGAACATATCCCCCCCTCCGACGTGAGTGACGTTCTCGCGGATATTCGCCGGTCGGGAGACAAGGTATTCTTTAACATTTCCACCCGCCTCGCGGGCAAAACGCTCCCCGATGGCACCAATGCACACTGCATGGTTCAAGATGCCTATGCATGGTTGGCAGCTATTCAAAAGCATTTCCCAGACAGTGTAATCGCCTACTTAGACGAGGGGGAAGACACCATCATCACGACATGGAATTCATCCTATGCCTATGCGATTCATGGAATCGGCGAACTGCGAAGAGCCTTGCGGCTTGAGCGAAAAGGCAAGAAGCGCAAAGGACTGCGCAAACTGGTTTGGCAGATTAAACAAAAGCGAAAAAGTAAGTCCGTGGAGGGTCTGTAAGCGGCTACGGGGCCGCAAACACCTGCTCCAGCAGAGGGCTCAGGAACTCAGCACCCGCATCGGAGACATGGTCCTCGTCGATGTAGAGACTGCGCCCACCCTGCATAAGGATTGTCCGCCCATTCTCACCAATGAGATTCTCCGCCGGATCCAATAGAGTGACTTCTTTCGGCAAAGTCGAAAACGCTTGAACCACTGGCGCCTGGCGAGCTAGGTGCGCCTGGACGCCCAAGCCCAACTCATCCACTGACCTCTCGCGCCAAATACGATCTGCCAATTCTCGGGGAACATCAAAGCCCTGATCCGGCACCTGCTCGAAAATATAAACTTCCACATCAAGTTCTAGAAGTTGATCGACCGTCTCTGCCAACCGCTTCTCAAAGGCCAGACGCGCCCCCTCAAGACTGGGTCGGGAATCTTCTGCATCCAAGATTAAACCTTTCAACGGTTCATCGTCCTTTCCTGAGACATAGAGCGACCATCGGGCTGCGAGTAAGACGCGGTCGATCTTTCGCTCTTCGATAAAACGCATGACGGCATTATTATAATCAATAGTGTTGCTCCGCCCACTCTGCTCAACCCAGACATTCAGAATCGGTGGCTTACCCGCTCGTAGAGCGGCGTAGCCGGCATAGTGATGATCCGCTGCGAGGGCATCCAGCTCCGGCGCCAAAGCGATGGCGTGGCTGTCGCCCCAAAGGAGAAATGTAGGGGTCGCCGGAGAATTATGCCCCGTGCCCAGCGTAAAGAACTTACCGGCATCCGCGTCGGCCTGCGTGTGTTTTGCGCGAAACTCCGGATTACGCTCTTGGTCGCTGAGCTGAATAACCGCCTCAGGCACGCGCCCTTCGAGCCCATCCGTCGCATCAAGAAAGAGACCCGCCCCGATCACGATGCCCAATACACCTGCGGCCAGTGAAAAGACTTTACGCCTCGAATTAAGGTAATTGCGCTGTCGAAACGGACGCTCTACGAAGCGCCACGAGAGAATTGCGATGAGGAAACTGCCCAGCACCACCGCCCATGAAGCAAGCGCAGTCAATTCGCCCAAATAGATGCGATTAAGAAAGGCAAAAGCCGGCCAGTGCCAGAGATACCACGAATAGGAGATCAACCCGATGAAAACAAAGGGCTTTAAGCTGAGCAACCGACCAGTGACGGTAAGCGTAGATTCATTCGCACGTAAAAAGAGTGCCGTGCCCAGACAAGGCAGCAAGGCCGCCGCCCCGGGGAAGCGCGTATCGTTGTTAAATAGAAAACAGGCACCCAAGATTAAGCCTAAGCCCAACAACGACATCACCTCTGCAAATGGCTTTGAGCGGTTTCCACCCACGCCGAGCGGCCTAAGAGCAAGCAAAGCACCAGTCAAGAGCTCCCAAGCGCGCGCAGGAAGCAAATAGAAGCTTGCACTTGGAAAAGCGAAGACACCATAGAAGGAAAGCGCAAAAGAGAGCACCCAAATTACCGCAAGTATCGCGAATGGACGCTCCCAAAAGCGACGCCATAGCAAGAGCAATAAGCCCGGAAATAGTAGGTAGAACTGCTCTTCCACCGCAAGGGACCAGGTGTGCAAAAGAGGCTTCAGCTCGGCAGGGCCCTCGAAGTAACCACTCTGCGACCAAAAGTGGAAATTTGCACTGAAGACACTCTGCATAATCGCAGAGCGACCGAGGTCTTCATAGTCCCAAGGCAGCAGCAAAAAGTAACCTGCTATGAGCGAAGCGATCACCATGACAGACAGCGCAGGCAGGATCCGCCGCAGGCGCCTCTCCCAAAAGTCTACCAAGCTAAATCGGTCTGCAGAGAGCTGTTTTAGAATCAAACCAGTGATCAGATAGCCGGAAATGACGAAGAACACATCCACCCCAATGAACCCCCCGGAAAGGCCAAGCCCTGCGTGGTAAAGAACCACAGGGACCACCGCAAAGGCTCTCAAACCATCGATTTCAGGTCTGTATTTGAATCCGTATTCACGTTGCACTTGACTCATAAAATCGAAGTTTGCGGGGCATTGGCCAAAGCGCACGTAAAAAGTTAACGAAACAGATAAGTTCAAGATGCAATGTAGTCTTTACTGAGCGAACGGGTTCTCCTAGCTTTGATCAATGCGCCTGAGCCAGTTGTTCAAAAGATCCTCTAAAAATAAGCCCGCAGAGCATGCGAAAACACAGAACTGGGTACTCTCCTACCCCAAAAGCGGTCGCACATGGCTCCGCGTCATGCTGGGGCATGTGTTCACCGAACATTACGGACTGTCTCAGGATCAGATCTTCGACGAGAAGACGATGACGCAAGCAGCCGGTCTGAAGCCGACTGATTTTTCCCACGACGAAACCTCTAATTCGGAAGGGCGTGATCTCGCGCAACTCACCACGGAAAAAACAAAATACGTGGGTAAAGATGTCATGCTACTCGTTCGCGATCCGCGAGACGTCGTGGTTTCCTGCTACTTTCAGGCAACGCGCAGGAAATCGCGCTACGAGGGCGACATTCATGCATTCATACGCAGTTCCACCCACGGTATCCGGAAAATCATCCAATACTACACAATCTGGGAAAACAACCGCGCGGTTCCGGCCAGCTTCACACTCCTCAAATATGAGGAATTGCACGGGCAGCCGCTGCGATCCCTACAGACGGCTCTGGCGTTTTTCGGTGCCGCGAACATACCCCAGAAAGTGCTAGAGGACGCCATTGACTTCGCCTCCTTCGACAGCATGAAGGAGATGGAGCGTAACAACAGTCTCAAAAATAAAAAGCTGAGACCCGGCGACGTCAACGACCCGGAGTCTTTCAAAGTACGCAAGGGGAAGATCGGCGGCTACCGGGAATATCTCAACGAGGAGGACATCGCCTACTGCAAGACAATGATGGAGGAGATGAATTGCCCCTTCGGATATCAGTAACAAACCGGCGCTTCCGAATTGTCGTAAAAATCGGAAATCAAACCGACATCCACTGTATCTCAACGCGCAACCGATTCAGAACCGGATATTGCACCGAAATCAATCGGTCTTTCAACGTGGAACTAATATTCCGCCCAAATATAATCATGGGAAAAGTCGCTACCCATGGTTCTCTCCACCAGATACTGGGCGACCCGTTCGCTACAAAAATGCTCGCGGTAAAAACGCTGCCCCTCCTTGGCCATCGACCGGCGCTGCGCATCATCCGCCTTCAGTTCGACGATCCGCTTCATTAGCTCGTCTACATCGGAAAAGTAAACGGCACGCTCTTTCCCCAGAAGAAGCTCCATCTGCCCGTCCCGGTGGATCATTGGTACGATCCCGTTCCCCATCAGTTGCGCCAGACGGGCAGAGGAATAAAGAAAGTCGCCCTCCTGACGGTTCAGGTTCAGTCCCATCTTACTTTGTGCGAGAACAACATCGTAATCCCGCCCCCAAACATTCGGCTCACCGAAATAGCCGAAGGCCTTGAAAATCACACCGTCGGCATCGCAGTGCTCCTTAAGCGCGACCACGGTATCTTTTCGCGTCGTGTGCTCGTTACTGTTGCCACAGAAAAACAAGTCGTATGGCAAGGACTCGCGATCACCGTTCTGCAAAGACTCGACCGCCAGATCGGTCGGATTCGGCATGTAGTGAATACTCGCGCGATGCCCCTTGAAGGCCTCCAAACCGGCTCCTGCCGTCGTCACGAAAATGGTATCCACGGTGTGAATACGTTCCATGATCGCATCGACGTTGTGGGGCACAAAAAGTGGATCCACGTTGCGGTAGGCGATGCGCACATCGGGCAACAGCTTACGAATCCCTTCCAGGGTTTCGTTTCGGATAATATCGCAATGCCCGAGAAGTATCATATCCGGGCGGAAGTTGTCGGCCACTTCCACCAGTTTGCGGTTCGCCTTTCCTTTACCGAGATCACGCCAACCGAAGGGTGCCAGAAATGAAGCGACATCCCGGTCACTGAAGTGGAGCACATTGTGGTGGTTGCGCACCAGACCGTTGTGGAGCTTGTGCTCGGTGCTGACCCGGGCTTTGCCCCATCGCCGGGTCTGTGCATAACCTACTTGCAAAATCCGCATCTCAAATCCCCCTTATTGCCAATCGAATGTGCGCCCGAGAAGTGCCTCCAGACGCTGGTTGTGCGGCGCAAAATACTCGCTCAACCTAGCACGGACCGCGGGATTATCCTCACGCGGGAGGCCAACGTTGCGCGGCTTGAGGTCGGCGACCTGAGCCTGGGCATCGACCCCGAGGAAATCAAATACATCGGTCAGGAAACCGGGCGTATCGCCATAAAAACGCTCGCTCGTATCGATGAAGAACTGTTCCCGCGGAAAATAATCGAACCAACGCTCCAATTGGTCGGCATAAAGCCCTCGCTCCGTGTATGAAAAACGGCGGAACGGTTCCGGCTTGAAGTCCTCTCCGGCCAGCAACCGCTCCTTTTCAGAGCCGATCCGATCCATTTCGGCGGCAAAGGCCTCCCCTATCGAGAGCTTTTCACGCCCGCGCCGAATCTGGTGGTAGTAATGCGAGATCGCCCGGTCGACCGGATCCCGAAGCAATACAATCAGCTTCACCTGCGGAAGCAACTGAGCAACCCGCGCAGGCACCAGCGGATGCACCATGTAAAAAGGCGTGGCTTCGCCGGTGAGGCTGCCTGCGGGGAGATCATTCGTCAGTGGAAAGACGCTACGATACCAGGTTTCCCCCCGGCTGAATTGATAATCGAAAAAGTGAACCTCCTTATGCGTGCCTCCAAACAACTGCGGATGTTGAATCAAATAGGTCTGAATCGAGGAGGTTCCGCCTTTATGCGTGCCTAGCACGATGTAACCCGGCATTTGACGACGACTGGCAGTCAACCGGGCATAGGGGTTGCGAAGCTTGCGCTTCAACTTGGGCGTAATGATGCGCCCGAGAATTGTCTTCCTAGGCCGCGAATATTGTGATCGATCCATTTTTGGTAAAAAAGTTTCTATGTGAGCGAGGCCTCTGCTTCCATCTGGGAAAAGACCGAAGCAGGCAGCCTCGAAGCTGGATTGCAATTGAAAATACGAAAGTCGGTTTTGGATGTTTCTGAGGCGAGCAATTCGAAGGCAGGCATGATAACACGTTCGAAAGATTTATCCAACATTTGCGGTTGCCGACTATTTTCCGAATAAAACCGCCCCGAATCGGTCAGGTCGAGACCATAGATGTAGAGCGAATCGTATCCAGCATGCCAAAGGAACTGACCCGCAGTGTAAGCCACGGTGCCGCCGGTGGGCAGCCCTAAGGATGGATCCTTCGAAAGGTAGATGCCTTCCCGCGAGGGCGGCGAAGTGATGGACTCTATTTTGCCCAATGGGAGGTGTAGCGGATAGGCCCATGAATCATAAACGACCAGTTCTGTTTGGGGCATGTTGCCCGGTGCCAGTCGCAGAAGTTCATACATCACACGGAAATCGATAACCGTGAATTGAGCCTGATTGGCAAATTTGAGAAAACTTTCGAGAGAACTACGCAGATAAGTCGCATCGTTGACATGGTAATAGGTCATGTTGCGAATTTCGTGGCCGAAGAGCGCGGGCGATCCATTCACTCCGACCCAATCGTTGTCGCAGATCCTGAGTGGATCTGGAATCTGCCTGACCGAAGGCCCTGAGAGGACAAGGTTGCAGCGCCCGGAACGCTGCCCGCGAAGCGACGCAAGTGGCCGGGCTTCAACCACCCTCCCCTTTTCTTCAAACCAAAGTTTGTCCCCGGCCTCGACCAGGTGCACCGTGGGGCGGTAATACCGCCTGTGCCATTCCGCTTGCCCGCGAAACAGCCTCAAGTAGAGTCGGTAGGCACAAGTTGAAAGAGTTGACATAAATCGGGACGATAAATGCTCTCAATTGCGTAACAAGCTCAAATACCCAAAGTGACTCAAGAACCCATTCCACTCGCCAACGAGACTCCTTTCAGCAAAGGGGGCAATCGTCTCTGCTTCGTCCATCCCGGCAATTCACAACGCTGCCTGAAAGTCTTGAATCCGACCAGCACACCGGAGCTGAAGCGACAGGGAAAGCGCTTTCCCGCGAACTTGCGCCCACTCCGCTACTTCGACGAAAATCTCCAGGAGTATGGCGCATTAGACGCGATACACCGGAATTATCCGGAGGAGATCAGGCGGCATCTTCCTAATACCCATGGCATCGTTCAAACAGACTTGGGACATGCCCACGAAGTCGATTTAATACGAGATCGGGACGGGCGGATAGGTCAGACATTGGAGCAATACTTATGGAACAATAGCCTGGATCAGACTGTGGAGCAGGCAATGGCCGAGTTTACCGCGGACTGGCTGGCGGGCGCACTGCCGACGAGGGCGCTTCTTCCGCACAACATTGTTGTCCGGCACACGGATCCAGGAGCCGTTCTGATCCTGATCGATGGTTACGGTCGGAAGCCATCTTTCAAAATGCCGCGCTTTTGGTCGCGGATCACAACGCGAAAAACGCTCAAAGACTTCAAGTCTCGTGTTGATATTGTCCTGAAAAGAAAAAAAGATGGCGAAATCGCCAAACCGCGTATTTCCATACTCGAACGCTCGATGTAGACTTTGTCATGACAGTAATCTCCCACCACTACCGCTTTATATTCCTAAAGACCGCTAAGACTGCCGGCACCAGCATCGAAATGGCACTGGAAACTATATGCGGTGCCGACGACATCTGTGCGCCCGTGACTAAAAAGAAAAGCGCCCGACCCGGCGAAGAGAGCTACAAGGCCCGTAACTACAAGGGCTTTTTCCTTCCGCGGTTGACCCGACCCGACGGTCGCGAATCCCGCTTTTTCAAGGATATCAAGGATCTCGTCGTGCTACAGCGTAAATTCAAAAGCCACATGCCGGCCTGTGACGTAAAGCCCCGTATCGGTAAAAAGATCTGGGACGGTTATTTCAAATTCACGGTTGAGCGCAATCCGTGGGACAAGGCGGTTTCCGCCTATTACTTCGCCCAGCGTCATCCCGAAAATCGCATTCCCTTCGAAGACTGGCTGCCTGAGAATCTGAAACAAGGCAACATTCATTTCTACTCCATCGGCGGGAAAATCGTAGTCGATCACGTGCTGCGCTTCGAAAATCTCCAAGCGGATCTGGATGCAACCCTACTGAAGCTTGGCGTTGAAAACCCACCCACCTTGCCGCGCTCCAAATCCGAATTTCGCCCAAAAAAAGCCGACTACCGGGAAGTCCATAATGACTTCACCCGCGACTACGTCGCGCGCGTCTGCGCTCCCGACATCGAATACTTCGGCTATACCTTCGAAGGCAAATAAACAATGGGTAGCCACACTCAAAGCCCGAGTCCATTACGGATCGGGCATCTGAATCCGCTCTCCAAAGGGGGGCATAGAACTTGTTACCCGCATCCGGAAGATCCCGGCCAATGCATCAAAATATTACATCAGCCATGGCGGGAGATCGAGCGACGCCAACGCGATCCGTTAAGATATTTCCGGCGGCGTAGGAATTACGACGAAAACCTGGCCGAATTACTGGAGTTACAAAAGCTGGAAGCCAAACTGGGTGCCGCCATGGCGGAACATTTCCCGATTTGCCATGGTTTCGTGGAAACGGATTTGGGCGAAGGACTCGCGGTCGAACAAATACAGGATTATGACGGTTCGACCTCCATTAGTCTAAAAGCCTATCTCTGGACAGATGGCTGGAATCCTCAAATTAAAGAGACCGTCGATCACTTCTGGAACTTCCTCAAGGAAAACGGCGTGCTCGTCCGTGATCCTTTCCCGCACAACCTATTGGTTCAACGCTTGAATCCGGAAGGTGCCTTGCGGATCAAACAAATCGACGGTTTCGGCGCATCCGACTTTCTCCCCTTCAGTCGGATTCTTTCGAAGTATCGCAATCGAAAACTGGACGGGCGGCGCAAGCGCATGCAGCGGCAAATCACCAAACAACTCGAACGTATCAAACGGGGCGAAGAACCCAAAGGCAAAGGGCTACCCTCCAATCCGGGGCATTAAACCCCACCTCCCCCCCCAGGCAGCTAATCTTTATGCTTTTAATCGTAAAAATATTCGGTCGCTTGATCGCATGGACACCGGAAACCATCCTACGAGGTATCTGCGTCCTACTCGGGGCGATCATCTACAGAGCCTTGCCCGGGCGCCGAAACACCGCCCTTCGGAACCTCCATCATTGCTTCCCGGAAAAAGAAGAACGCTGGCGGGTGATGATTTTGAAGGAGCACTGCCGTCGCCTCGTAGAGACGGCCCTCTACGTATTATCCTCCCCGTTTTTTAGCAAAGAGCGTGCGGCAAGTCTCGTTGCCATCCCTAGTGCGGAAACCTTGGAAACAATCAATAACGCGATAAAAAAGGGAGCCATGGTTCTGATGGTGCCACATACAACGCTCGCGGAAACGAGCATGACAATGCCGCTGCAATTCCCCGAGTTGCGGGAACGTGTCTCGGTTATTTTCCGACCGCTCGACAATGATAAACTCGACGTTTGGGTCAGACACAGTCGCAGCCGGTTCGGGGTGCAATTGCTCTCCCGGCGCGCAGGCTACGGCGAGGCGCTCAAAGCATTGGAGGCCAATGATGCGGTCGGACTGCTCTTCGATCAGAATGCATCCGGCAAGGGCTCCCTGATCCACTTTATGGGACGCGTCGTCTCGGCCACCGAATTGCCGGGGATCATGGCTCACCGGAAAGAGGCCGATGCATTCATGGTATGTGCCGTCCGCACGGGGTTCTGGAAAGCAAAACTGGAGGTCGCCCCCCTGGACAAAGGAGAAGCTCCCATCGATCTCACCTTGTCGGCCAATGAATGGCTCTCTAACTTTCTGAAACGATCGGACAATTGTTGCGCGGATTGGCTCTGGCTCCATGACCGCTGGGGTTCACCCAAAAATCCGAAACGCCGTTTCCATCTTCGGGAGAAGCGAAACCGGCTGGAAGAAGACCGTCGGTTCCGCAACGGGAAGCGACCAGAACCAGTCATCAAGGTTTGGTTTTTCCTGCCGGAAACCCAAGCGAAATTTCGCGATCTGGCCGAAATGATGGGAATGATTCGGGAAAGTCGTCCCGACTACGCGCTCTGTGTCATCGGCGAACACTCCGAAAAAATGGTCTCCGATTCCTTCGGGAATCTGATTACCGAAACTATCAAACTGAGCCAATCCGAATCGCATAGAAAAACACAGATCGGGGCGATCGCAGCGGAGTATCCCGATGTGTGGATTAATTTGAGAACCGACCGCACTTCGCTGGAAGAGAGCCTCCTGAGCCGAGCAGAACAGCGTTTCGGTATAGAATCGTTGCCCCGGGCAAGCAAGTATTTAACCCATCTGGCTCCCGCACCAACGGAGACAAGCTGGCTACCCTTCTTCGAACGCTTCGGCCTCGGCACACGTAAAAAGCACCGATAGCTCTCCCCCCACTTGTGCCTATCATCAGCTAAAAATAAGCCGTTTAAAGAACCGTATAAAGTGCCTGTCCCTGTATTTAGCATGACTGCGACATCTATTTCGCCGCCGACCCGTGCTTTAAAGAACGTAAAAAGCATACAAGCTGGTGGCAGAAGCTGGGAGCTCGTTACCGATATTATGCTTCTCTGGAAGCATCTATCTTCAGCAACAACGCACCTGACACCTTAGTGCTGACAGATAAGGAAATCGAGGCCTTTCATAGGCACTATGGCACTCCCAAGGAGCGCTTTCATTTGCTCCCGCCAGGAGTGAGACGAAACACGCAGTCAGAAGGTGACGCAGCCGAAAATCGGGTTAGTCTGCGAAGGGAACTGGGCACTACACCATCCACCATCGTGGCTCTTTTCGTCGGCTCAGGCTTTCGAGTCAAGGGATTAGATCGCGCTTTGCGAGCCATTCAGTCGAACCAAAAATCGGCTTCAATAATCGAGTTTTGGGTGGTCGGTAATGGTAAGGCCTCTGAGTATCAAAACCTTATCGAAAAGACGGGAACGACGGTGCGCTTTCTCGGCGGCCGAGCCGACGTCAGCCGTTTTTACGATGCCGCGGACTTCTTACTACACCCCGCTTACAGTGAATCTGCGGGCAAAGTCTTACTCGAAGCCCTCACCCACGGCTTACCCGTATTGACGACGGATACCTGCGGCTATGCGCCCCACATCGAGCGAGCCGATGCGGGCTTCGTCGTGCCGAGTCCGTTTACTCAAAGTGAATTGGATAAAGCGGTAAGGCGATTCATCGAGGACGACGATGCTAGAAAACGCTGGGGGCACAACGCGCTCCACTACGTAGAGACCAACGATCTCTACAGCTGCCACGAGGCCGCTGCGGGATTGATCGAACAGCTACTGAGCCGCGATTAACGAAGTTTTTTCCGTAGCCGAGTCCTCATTACCCCCAGAGGCATGCCACGGGGATCTGCACAATATTCTTGGTAACTCTTGCTGGTCGTGGACTGTGGTTAACCACTATACCGAGTGGCCATTGATGCAGCTCCATCAAGTTTTGCATGGCTCGTAGCTCATTCTTAGATGTGTGGGAAGCGTATTTCACTTCGATGGGCAAAGAGCCGAAACTACCTTCTAGAATCAGATCCACCTCGCCGCCTGCCTTCGTTCGAAAGTGTGAATAGCGTAATTGACGCGCACGACCTGTCTCCATAACGCGAATAATTTCCTCGATAACAAAACC
>Ga0105055_10005317_pt1 | contig 18244 bp, 9 predicted proteins | sample BON03_FD_78090 | JGI IMG/M metagenome (GOLD analysis project Ga0105055, IMG submission 78090) | Freshwater microbial communities from Lake Bonney liftoff mats and glacier meltwater in Antarctica - BON-03 | ecosystem: Environmental > Aquatic > Freshwater > Ice > Glacier meltwater | place: Lake...
CACGCACCGCCACGCACCGCCACGCACCGCCACGCACTGCAACACACTGCAACACACTGCAACACACTGCAACACACTGCAACACACTGCAACACAACTTTTGCTCTGTATCTTGCACACACTCACTCTCCTTAACGTTTTTTCTTTCTCTCTTTCGCATGATCGCTCTCTCTCTCATTCTCTCGCATTCTCTCTCTTTCTTTATCTCACGCTCTCTCTCGCGCGCGCCTGTTCTCTCTTTCTCTCGTGCGCGCGCGCTCTCTCTCTCTCTGTCTCTCTTTGCTTTCTTCATTGACGTCTGCTACGCACGCATTTTTATATATAATGAATACTGACGTCTTCCACGCACGCATTTATTTTGGTGCGCATTGAGAGAGTATGCGTATGTCAAGGGCATATGGGGATAGGTGTGGGGGGTTGAGAGCTCGTGCATGTACTATGAAGCAGATGTATGAATATTCAAGTGGTGGCGAGTATCATAAGTCTTTCAATAGATAGATACATGTATCAGGATAAGATGACAGGGATTTGTGTACGACCATGTACTCCAATATTCAACTGATGGTTGTCTTGTCTTCTTTGTTTTGATTATTTCAGGACCTCAGGTTGACGGTTTCGGCAACAGCAAAGTTTGGAAATGTGGCAGCTACTTCAATCAGTAACTCTCCTGCTGTTGGTGTTGTTTACTCCCCGTCTCTGTCGTTCTCACCCGACAATGCTGGAAAGCCAACGTACATCAGTATCGCCTTTATACTGGGCATGGCCATGGAATGGCAAGAGACCTTCACCCTCCATCTTCCGGGCTTTTTTTCGTCGCAAACAAACTTTGAGATTCAATCTACATTGAAGCGCAGATTCGACAAGGCCACGTGGGACCCACAGTCGCAGAACATGGTGCTCACAGCTGAAATGCCCGTCTTTAAAGGATCTGTTATCAATGAAACCTTTCGGACCATGATCAATCTGCCGCTGGATGGCATTCGATGGTATTCTACAGGCTTCACACTGTCGACTTCAGCTCAAGTGGGCCCGATCCCTCCTACTATCATTCCAAACTTCAATGCTGTTGGAAGCATGCGGTACACAGAGTTGCGAGTTGAACCACATATTCCAGGTGCACGCGTGGCTATCACTATTATCTTTCGACCTCGACAGATTCTGCGCAAAGGATCTACTGTAGAAATCGTCCTTACAGGATTTTCTGGCAAAACATGGGCCGGGGTAGAATATGGAGGCAATGGATCTGGTCTGATACCCGAAGTCGATAGTCATCCTGCAATACTGCACGCAACCTGGGTGGAAACAGACATGGTGGATAGTAACAAAACATCTCCCCTGCTCACGTTGTTTCTTAGTGATTCAGTGAGCGAGAATGCGTTGGTGATAGTGCGCCTCAGCGCTCGTTATGAAATCAAGATGCCAGCAGAAGGTCTCTTGCCAAACATAGCATCTTTTACAATAGCGTCCGAGCAGGTTGCAGGATCTGTTGCCCCCACTCAGCTGTGGCGATCTCCAGGCATCCAACTCGTCGGACGTATTATAAACTCGGCTATGACATACCATGGGAATAATGGACCACATGCCAACGCACCCATTGAACTCGAGCTAAACTTTACAGCCACAGTCACTATTTTCCCTGGAGATGTTATTGCTCTTGCCCTTCCCAAATTCACGTCATTGCAAGAATTGCTGACCGTTGAATTGTCGCACAGCAGCAGCAGATCTGGTGGGCTAGAAACGAATGTTTTAACAACACAGGCCACGTGGTACCCGCAAGATGAGGTGCTAGCCCTACAGGTCAACTACGAATTGCCGGGAGCTGTTCAAGCAAAGATCATCGTCCCGAGAGATATGGGGCTAACATTGCCAATGGACGGTGTGAATCGAAACCAGGACAATTTGCGCATGTGGGTTATGGCAGATGCAGGAAACGTGCCATCTACGGCAATCATGACATCGCCGGCTATAGGCTCTGTATCGGTATCAAGCAGTGTGACGTTCCAGCCTGCAGCAGCAGATGATAGCACCAACATCACACTGAGCTTCTCGACTAACATGCAGGTGCAGAGAGGGGAAGAAGTGCGACTGAAACTGCCATTCTTCGTAAAAGATCCATACAGCCCTCTCGAGTTTGATCCTTTAGACGCTTCTTCTACTTTTCCAAGCGCACTTTGGGATTCAGAGTCTCACACAGTCATTTTCAGATGCAACAGAACCCTACAGGAAACGTTTCCTGTTACAATGCTGCTGCCTTTCTTCACAGTTGGAACAGCGGGAGTTCGACGAAACCAGCCAAGCATTACGCTCGCCAGCGATGCAGTCGACGGTCCGATGCTCCCGACAACGGTTTTTCGGACACAAGGAATTGGATCGATGACGAATTCCACCTTTCTATCCTTCGACCCGATTGGGGCTAATATCGATCTTGATCTCACCTTTGAATTTGTCCCTGAAATGGACTTGTCGCCAGGAGATCTCATTGTTCTTCATCTACCAGATTTTTATCGTGGTAATCTATTGAATGAAGGCCTTACCTACCAGTGTTTGAAAAAAATGCGCGATTCTCTGGGCAATGAGTACTGCTCTGGAGAACATGTTTGCGTTTCCGATCTGTGTCACGTACCACTTGAGTCCAGTTCTGCTCCTTTTGAGGCATTACAGGCGCTGCGGTGGCGGGAAATGCAGTCTGTGGTGCGTACAGTACAGCTTCCTTTCCTCCACAACGATACCGGTATTAATCTAACCACAGGCAAATATTACTCTAGAGACGTCACTGTGTTTGTGCCCCATAATATTTCATTCTTGGAGAGGGTCTATGAACTTGAGATTCTGGTGGCAAAGAAAGTGTCACGAGGTATCGTAGCAAGAGTTACCGTACTCAAGCAATCTCATTTACGAGGTCCAAAGGAAGGACTCAACCCCAACGATCCGAACGTGACAGTTAAAGCTGCTTGTGCAGAGGGTGATATGCCTGTGACGAGTGTGGTGAGCACATTGGAAATTGGATCATATCAAGTCTCGGAACTCGTGTATTCGTTTGCCCAGGCTGCACAAATCAGCGGAATTTCGTTCACCTTTTCAACTACGATTTCGATTGACGTGAATGATACCCTAACTCTTGTTTTGCCAAATTTCCAGCAAGATGGTCCGAGCTCTTTTGATGTGGTAGTCTTTGTTCAGCTGTCAGAAGAAGAGGCCTGGACCAAGATGATGACAGTGCGTAGTAAAGGAGCGTGGTTGGTAGAAGATCAACATCTTGCTATTATATTCGGTGAAGCAATTGCCGCCAAAACTGTCTTCAAACTCGTGATTGACCCGTCTGCGGGCATTCGCCTTCCAAATGGAATCATAAAGAATTCACCCACCCTGCAAGTGATGCTCAATTCGGCAAATGGATTCATTCTGCCAGGTCCCATTGCTGTATCCATGGCAATTGGTGCATTCTCCTCCACTAACCTGTCGTTTCCTCCTGGGGCACGTGCAGGTGAATCTGCCGCAGTGATTATAAATCTGAGAATGACAATGCAGCTGCAGCTAGGCGAGGGAATTGAGATCTACCTCCCTGAATTCGTAGCAAACAACATCACCGGGCCAGAATTTTCGGTGCACATAGCTTTGGACGACGTTGTGGTCTCGTCATGGAGTGCGCAGTGGTTTCAGAGCAATTTCACCATCAGCATTCATGCAGGTCAAATCACGAATACAGGCGAACAGATTACAATCACGATGCCGAAGTCTCTAGGCTTCATCATTCCTTTTAAAGGGGTTGTGGATGAAGTACAGCAATATCTCAACGCATCAGAAAACGTTCGTACCAGAGCAGATGGCAAAATTTCACTCAAAGCTGGAAATATCTTGTTTTTTACTTTCTTCCGGCGCATCAATCCTATTGGTTCCTTCTGGCCGCAAAGCACAGAAGTCATGTCAATGCCTGGCAATGCTCTCGGAAGACCATCGATTTCCTTTTTGCCAGCTGTTGCTCCCACGAGTCGAAATCCTGCACCTTCCCTGCTAAAGATCTTGTTTCAGCCGCAAATGCCTATCGAAGTAGGAGAGGAAATTGAGTTCACGTGCCTCAACTTTCAAGGTGAATCACAGATCTTTATTTCTCTGGCGGGACAATCTGAGTATTTTGTCTCAGCCTCGTGGCATTACTCTGGATCGGGTGAAGACGTGCAACAACACTTGCTTCTTGGCCATAACGTGGCGGACAGAACGCGTCTGAGTACCAACACCGTTGGAGTTCTTCGGCTAGTTGCCTCGGCTTTTCTTCCTGCGCAAACATCTATCGTATTGCAAATACCTGCTTCTGCTGGGATCAAGTTACCACATGAAGGTGTGCCCAGAGACACAGTGTGGGTGCAGACTCGCGCTAGAGGTGGCCCTGTTGTTGCCACCCCTATGTTTTACCTGCCAGTGGGATCCTTTACGACGTCAACGAGTCTTCAATATTCCAACAAACGTGCTGGACAATTCACCGATATTGTTTTTCGTTTCACTGCGGCGATGCCCATCCTTCAGGATGAGTTCATAATCCTTTCGCTTCCTTATTGGCAAGCCCCGGGTCGGGACTTTCTAGTTGCTTCAACTCCTCCCGGTTTCATCGTCTACAGCTCCTGGACCTCAACATTCTCAGAGCTCGAATTCACAGCACGAAGGGACATTCCAGCAAATACGTCTCTTACTGTTGCGGTCTCTCTCACGCACGCTCCCTCTTGCTCGCTTGCTCTTCTCCGTGCGCGAAGGCACTCTTGCTCTCGCTTTCGTTTTCGCTCTTTCTCTCTCAAATACATACACATTGAATCTCTCTTGTTCGCTGTCACGCTCACTCTTTCACCCCCACACTCACACGCACACGCACACATGTGCACACGCACACGGGCACACACGTGTATATACATATATAAGCGTGTTCATTTATACGTATATATGGGTGTGTGTGAACATATATGTATGTATGCATCATTCACATTATAAATATAAATATATATACCTGCATGAAAATACACATGTATGCATGCACACGCACACACACATACACACACATATGCACGCACATAATTAAACATATACGCATGTACATGTTTACGTGTATACACTAGGTCGATGGTGGCTCTTCCAAGCTCATTCTCCCATTGAAAGGCACGAAGGAAAACGACGGCGACTATACAGTGACATGTTCTGCATCTGCTGGTACCGTCGCCCGGGCACCAGTGTGGACATCTCCTCCAGGTTTTTTAATGGTCTTTGTGAATGTCGAATATGCACGTCGAGTCCCTGAGAATGCAGATATCGTACGGGAATGTCTTTTATACTGAGGAACTACATCTCTCTGAAGCGTTGCGTCGAGAGGATGTTTTGGGTGATCTATCCTTTCTTTTTTCGAGTGTGTGGAGTCATTCTAAATGTTTTTGTCTTGAATTTGATCGAAAGAAACCCCTCCCCCCAGGGAGGTTTCCTATTCGATATGTTCCCTGATCAAGAACCCAGCAAAAGAGGACCATTCCTGAAGAACCACCCCCAAAATTGATCAATTTTGGGGGTGGTTCTTCAGGGGGAGTCCTATTCCTCCGGGTTCTTGATTTGGAAACCACACAACAAAGAAAACCCCGCGAAGGGAGGGGTTTCTTTCGATCAAATTGGAAATCTCTCCGAGCTTTGAATCCAATAGAAGCTGTCTTCGAGACAGCACAGGCCACCTGAGCTTGTTTTCTAACACACTTGCTTTCTTCAGTCGGTTCGTTCTACCGGTCAACCGTTTTAGAGCTGTCCTCTTTGAGAGCTGGAGCTGCAGCCGACTTGAACTTTTCGTTTGCAAGCACGATGGAAATCCTATCCAACGAAGTTCTCAAGTTACACCTTCCCGACTTCGTGTTGCCTGAACGGTCGTTAGATGAATTCCTTACTTCCAAGCCTGTCGACATCATTTCGGGCGCAAATTGGAATTCCACGACTCAGATTCTCATGTTCACGGCCTCAGATTTGATCTCCATCGATTTGCCTGTCGTGATTGTTTTAAAGTCCGGTAGTGGCCTGAGGATCCCGTTGCAGGGCCTTCGATCTAATGAGCACTCCCGAGATATGATTGGAGAAAACTATGCTGCTAGCAGTCCTTGCCCAGATGACAACACATTTTCGAACTGCAGATCATGTGATCGAAGTGATCTCACGCCGCTGCAGCTTCCAGAAATCAGCATCGAAAGCCGGTGGGGCCCTGTGTTACCAGTCAGGGTTTATAAGACACCTGCAATTGGCTGCTTCTTGGATTCTCGAATTGAACTGAACCCCGCCAAGGCTGGAGCCGCTGTACGAATCGAGATTTCGTTTACATCTATGATGACCCTCAAGAGATTCGAAACTGTCAGTGTCACCCTTGCCAACTTTCAGGGCGCTGCGACTCGAGGAACCGTGAACGCCAGCATTTTTGATGAATTCTCTTGGAATCCTCTCCAGAGTACATTGGTCCTTACTGTTGGGCGGCAGTGCGTCCAACGAGGTGAACACGTGACAGCCATTCTGTCTGCATCCGTGGGCATAGAAATTGGTGTCGGTGGGATTCAACAAGCCCCCTTCTTTCATACAGCTGCTCAGGATGGGCCGATCCTGCCGACACCGTTTAGTTGGTACCAAAAGATTGGCAGTTTTAGCTATGCAAACGTGAGGTATGAACCTCCAAGAGTCAATGCAATCGTGAATATAGTTGCACAATTCATTCCAACCATGCCTTTCGTATTTAGCGATCGTATTGAGCTGACTTTGACGTCAGTGGAAGTTCTAAACGACGATCCCAGCGACTCTTGTGGAATCCCAGTGCTCGTAAAAGGCTTCGGAGATTTCGAATCACTCGAATTGGAGAGCTGGTCTGCCGACTGGACTGGAGCCTTGGGCACCAATTGTCCTGCTTCTGGCCATCCTAATACTCTGGTAATCACCATTCTCAGTGCCAATGTTTCGGCGGGAACGGCGATCGAAATTGTCGTTTCTAATTCTTCCAGCTTGCGCATTCCGGTCACGGGTACAACGGAAAATGATGTCGGGGTCTTCTTGTCCACTACTGCAAATTCTGGACTCGTTCTGTTCCAGTATCCCTACGTGGTGCCAATATCAGAGCAAGTGAGGGAAATTTCCATCGCAAGAGCCTCCTCTTTGACCTTCAGCAATCCTCGATGGAACAGTTCTTCTGCGCTTACTTTTGCTTTTCGCTTCGACGTAGTTGTATCTAAAGGAGATCGCATTTTAATACATCTCCCTAAATTCAATGGCGGGCCCAAAACATATGTGCCAGCTGCTAACCATTCAAAGTGCCCAGACTCGAGTTGTGATTGGCTTGTCTGTAGTCCGCCGAAGCAGTCTGACGCTCCCGAAAATTCTAATGTTTCCAACGTCTGTGAATGCAACTGCAAGATATCAGAAATTAACTCGCTGCCCAGCATTTCTTCGCAATCTTTTCAGACGGCGGCCGAAGGACAGTACCCGTGGATCCTGAGCAATTTGAAGAATTCTTCCAGCCTCACAGATTCTATGTCGGCAGAGTGGGTAGCCAGCGATAATTTGCTCGTCTTCGTGAGCAACGTTTACATGCCGACCAACTACACTACTGTCTTGGGCATTCCCAACACCTTCAACTTCATTATTCCGGTCTCTCTCTCATGAACACACACAAACACATGCACACAAAAACGTACTCTGTTTCTCTTTTTTCCCCTCCTTCTTTCTCTCTTTCTCTCTTTTTCTCTCTCTGTCTCACTCACTTACTCACTCACTCCCACACACACACTTATGTATATACACGCACACGCACACATACACATGTACACACACATACTTTCTCTCACACACACACAGGTAGAAGGAATCCACAGCAAAAGTGCTCTCACGCTTGAGGCAAAACTCATGGCCGGCCAAATGAATGCCACTCAACTCAAACACATGCAGCCTGTTGGCGTTCTTGTGAACACGCGCCTTTCTTTCGAGGGAGCGTCTCCAAATTCACTCTCTTCGCTGCCTGCCAAAATTACAGTCTCATTTGACCTTGGCTTCGAAATGATCCCGGGTGATCTCTTCATGATCAACTTACCCGGTTTCACTGGAAGTCTGGCAGCGTTTGATATTTCTTCGAGCCCGATTGGGGCGTTTTTGCTCGGAAGTTGGCTGCAGACATCCTCGAATCCGTTGGTCCTGACTGCTGCTGGATCCGTTCCTTCGGGATCATCTGTTAAAATCAATGTTGACATCAATGCCGGCATCCTTCTTCCCCCAGAGGGAGTGCAATTAAACGCAAGAATAGGCATTGCGTCCACTGCTCAGAATGGCCCGCTGCCCATTGATCCTCCAACATACTTTGGCTCTGTTGCACCGATAGGGTCCTTTCTGGAGACTACAAAATTGTTTTTCATGACGCCGCGTGCTGAAAGTGTGACCGCAATGCGCCTGCTGTTTACTCCAACCTTCATGCTGCAGCCCGGAGAAACCGTGACCCTCAGTTTGCCTGCCGACTTTTCTGGCAAGTTTGGGTTTCCCAAAAGTGTCAGAATCGAGTCCACACCAGGATGGTGGACTAAAGCGTACTCCCATATCATTACTCTTGAATCGTGCCTGACTTTTTCTGGATTACCGGCATCTGCAGATGACATCGACAATCGCAAACGCGTTATTGCCTTCCTAGCGCACCATAATCGTTTCGAAAACCAGCTGCTTACGAACGCCGATCTTGTATCGAAGTGTGCCATGATTGGATTCACAAAAGCTAATGAAATCCGTAAATTGTCCGAGGCAGGCTCGCAAGTGACACTTGAAATACCCTCTGCGTTAAATTCCTACCTTGCTTCTACCTACCTTGGTTCTAGTGTGTGCAACACTTCGCAGAAATGCAACAATACCTGCGTAGGTGACTGCGTAAAAAGGTTTGCGGACGCTTCACGTTACAAACAGTGTTGGTTCGGTTGTAGGGGAGAATGGTGGTGGGGAGACACAGAGAAAATAATTCAGGAAGGACATGCCGACAGCATAAGTAGCGCTCAAAAAATTGTTGATGGGAAGAAAGGCTCAGGTATGACATTATTGTAGTGTGATGCTTCACTTTTGGCACATTTCCTGTGACTTGGTTGCGTCTTTTGCTGACCACTTTTTTTTGCTTGTCTTCAGGATGGGTTCTCGTGCTGCAGATTTCCGACCAAATTCCCGGAAGCTTTCATTACGACTCCGAACTTTGGACAAATAATGACACCCTTAATGCACAATACACAAACATTACGTCAGGCATTGATGTGAAGCTCTCTTCTTATAGCTCACAAGCCCTGGAAGCAGTTCGAGTGTGTGTGGGTTCCCTGGACAAATGTGTGACACTACAAGTCGAGGCCAAATCATCCAAAGACCTGTTCTCAGGAGAGTTTCGCCGTAGAACCGACATTGATCAACATGTTTTCCAGAGTCTGTTTCAGGCAGATGAACTGAGATCACGTTTTTCGCCAGGCAATGCATCGCAATGTATGCAGAGACCAGGCTTTAACTCGCAATGCAGTAGCGGAAACAAGGCTCGATTTGGGTTCTGTGGAAATCTTCCTGCGCAGCCATGTCAGCCCAATGACGATGACGATGCCGACTTTGCTATTGGTTTGGGCCTCGCTGGACAGAGCCGGGGAGGTGCTGGCGGAGCCCATCTACCGTCAACAATGCTAGGCGCTGGTTACAGCGACTACTTTCTTGATGGCATCGCAGGAGAGTACACTCGCAGCTTCCAGGCCTGGGTGTTTGTCCTTGCACCTGGAGCTGAAATCCAAAGTGAACTCTTCCCACCTCCTGCTCCTTCGTACATACACGTAAATCACGGGACATGCGACACAAATCACTGGATGCAGATTGATTTGGGTAGCGAGTTCTTGTTAGGGCGTCTACATCGTTGGTTCTTTTATACAGATCGATCGTATTGCAACCAAGCCGTTCGATTGTCGCCAACAGGCCAGTTCATTGGCGAAGAGTCTGTCGTCTTTGCCTGCAAAACCTACGCGCAGTGTGGAATTGAGAACGCAGCAGGGAAGTCGATTGTGTTTGAGCCTACGCAGGCGCGGTTTGTGCGCTACTACGTCAGTCGAAATAGTCTGGACGCAGGTGTGGGCCATGTTTCGGAGATTGAAGTCTTTGGCTGGCCGTTAGGCCTGGACAGAAATTCCAGCAAGTTTTCACAGGCAGAATATCACGACTCCATGCTCGTGTTAAATGTATCCAAAACAATATATCCGGGGGAAGCTGTCGAGGTTTTTATTCCATCTGATTTGGGCATGACGCTTCCCATCGACGGCATAAGGCACAATCAGTCATCAATTGGTATTGCAGCTAATGCTTCACTTGGGCCTGTTGCCATCAATCCTATGACCCCAATAAGCTTGACAATGGCAGTGGGATCGTTTGCAAGGAGCCAGAAAGTCGACATGACTCCTCGCAGAGCAGGCACATCTGCCAACCTTATCTTGTCTTTCTCTCCCAAAATGCGGCTAGTGGAAAACGATACAGTCACTTTTACCCTCCGAAATGTCGTCGGGTCATCCAGTAATTTGTGTTTTGGACCAGCGGCAGGCTTACTCTCAAAATTCAGCCGGGCATCCTGGGTGTTGGAACTCTCCGAACTTGTTCTTACCGTAGCAGACACCGCCATCGAAGTAGACGAAAACGTGTCGGTCGTGATACCGTCATCAGCTGGCCTGTTGCTCCCTTCTGCAGGCATCGTTGCAGATACACAGGACTTTACTGTCTCCGCCAATGTACAGGGCGGATCAATCCCCCAGTTGCCGCTCACGTATGACGTCAGCAGCCCCGCGATAGGGGTCCTAAATGACACTACTCTTTCCTTTGATGTTGGCTGCGCTGGAGGGAGAATATCGGGCTTCAACCTTTCGCTGAGTGTGGGGATGGACATTTTGGCTGGGCAGTGGCTTCTTCTCACCATTCCTGGTGGTGCAAACCCTGATTCTTTTACCTGCAAGGAATTTTTCAGAGATTCCGACGGCATTGACCAGTGCAGACGCGGAACGTGCTCTGGAGAATTCTGTCCCGGCAAATTTGTGTTCGTTTCTGGAAATTCGTCACACCTTTTCCCCCGAGCAGAGTGGATGCACCCAGCTCAAATAGATTCTGAAAATCTCACGCCACTTAGTGTAAATTCTTCTGATGGGGGGACAAGATGTAACGAAACATGCAGTGACACATGCGCTCAATACTGCATAAATGCACATGGTTCGAACGCCTCGAGTTTGGAACAATGCATGCACCTCTGCACTGCTGCTGTAGTGCTGCCCTACGACGACAGTATGTTGATGTTTAAAGCTGTTCAAACAGTCCTGGCAACCTCCAGAATTGAGCTACGCGTCAGTTTGAGTTCTGATTTCATTCTTCCAAAGAGTTTGGTGCAGGCTGATATCGAAGGTATTACTCTGGAATCTAATACAGTGCTGCCATCGCGAGTGCACAGTGTGCTTGGGCTTGGAAAGTTCAAGCCATTTCCGACGCTGGAGCTATCGTCGACTGTGCCTGATTCTTTGACTGAGCTCACCATGTCGTTTGAGCTTCGCGACGCATTGCTGCCCTTGTCTACTCTCATATTTGAGTTGCGAGGATTCGAGCAGCATTGCACGTCAAACTGCAGGATTGGCAATGCATCTACAACGCTGCAGACCACGACAATCGAGGGGGCAGATGCAGTTCTTTTTGGATACACGCCAAGTTCACCTTGCTCTGACACTATGCCCACCGTCTTTGTCGGATGCGATTGGTCTGCTTCCGCAATCGGCATGAATGTTCAAGACGTGTGCTACTCAATCCACTGTCCACCAGGGTGTAATCTCGACGAGCATGCGTCTAGGCATGTTTACAGTCAGTGTGGACACAATTTTGACGTGTTTCTTGAAGGGAGCATACTTCAAGGGAGAGCATATGAACTTTTTCCCTCGTCGATGTGTCGCGCTGGTATTTATTCGGGTGTAATTAGCGACCAGGGAGGTACCTTTTTGGTCGCGCGAACCAATACTTCATCTGAGGCGCGATCGTGCGCAGGCACGCGGAACAATGTGCATTCACGCGTGATGCCTCTTCAAGATGTCATCGCAGTCTCTGCCTTCCAAGTGTACGTGCGCCCTCTTCAATTGCCTATCACCTGGGACTCAGAGTCAGCCATCCTGTCCGTCCCAGTTGGGCACAAAGAAATCATTGCGAATCGCACTGTCGTTTTCAGTGTGCCGAATTTCGTTGCACCGCACCTTGGCGTCAAATCGAACTCAGCAACAGCAAGTATGCTTGCGCCACCTTTGGGCGAAGAACGGGGAGAGAGCCTTGGGGGAGGGTTTTTTGGGCTACCTCCACGACTCTTAGCAGCAGATGGGCTCATTAGTACGGCAAAGGAGAATGAAGGAGTGTGCAAGCTTGAAGGTAAAAGGTTGTTGGATACTCAGCCATCAGGGTCTGTGGGAAATACGTCTCTTCTGGATTTCAATCCACGGTTTTCGGGTGCAGCAACTGATGTCAGGATTGAATTTGTTCCGCAGATGGATATCACTGCCAACGAGTACTTTCTTGTTCGGTTGCCCAACTTTGTCGGTGTTCCTTTTTCAGACACCCCCTGGCTGGCTGGCCACTCAGCGCCAAATTTGCGAGTGTCTTGGTCAATGCAAGAATCTACACTCAATTTTACCGTGCAATGTGGTTCGCTATTGCTAGCAGAAGAGAAAGTTTCTGTCACTTTGCTGAGACACGCTCTTCTTCGGATTCCTCTTTCTGGCATCCAGAGCTCTGAGATCAAGGACTTTACACTTGAGTTCCGCTCAAGCTCACCCATGTCACCACAAGCCTTCTTTTCCTTCAAAGGTGTTGGGTCCTTCACCGACACTCCTATGCTAAGCTTTGGGGACGCGCCTATGGCAGGTCAAGAAACTGAAATCATACTGTCTGTCATTCCAGAAATGGACATCCAAAAAATGGAAGATGTCACACTATTTCTCCCAGATTTTCAGGGTCCCACAGGCCCTTTGAATTGCTCGAGTTTTCCATCACAATACTTCACAACAGCGGCATGGGACCTTGCCACATTCACGCTCCGAATCGTTGCTTCTTCTCCAGTCCCTGCTTCACAACTTGTTACAATCAGCCTCGCTCCCAGAGTTCGTCTGCCAGTGGTCGGCATTCGCTCTAATCAGCAAGCCTTGACAATTTCGTCAGGGGCTGCCGCTGGAAACGTAGAAGCACAGCCCATTCCCAAGACTGAAGCAGTAGGGTCATTTTTGGAGAGCGCAATATCGTTCCATCCAGCTGTGGCTGGAAAAATCACGTCTATTAATCTTTTCGTTGTTCCTGCAATGAAGATTGCGGCAAAAGAAAAAATCACGCTGCTCTTGCTTGGTTTCACAGGTAAGAGTGTCGAAACATTTGAGACGATTTCGATCCCAGGCGGTAGGATTGGAAATGCAAGTTGGAACGTTGAGACACATGAGCTGACGCTCACAGTAGATTGTGCAGACAAGGCGATGTATTCTCAGGAGATGACCAAAGTTATCATACCATTTTCTGTCGGAATTTCGCTTCCAGAACAAGGTGTTCGACTCGCGACAAATGATATTAAAATATCCACCACCTCTGTATTTGGATCAGTCGGACCAACTCTCCTCACATCTGTGCAGTCTGTTGGTAGTTTTCTAGTGAATCTTGGGTATTCACGGGGTGGTCCGTCAATTGAATTCACCAATGAGCAGACGGAGCCCATTCAAATCACTGTTTTCTTTCGACCTCAGGTTTTTTTTTAGTCACAAATAATGTCTGATGGTCCATAATAATGTCGCTCTTCCTGTTTTCCTTTTTTCTAACCTGATTTGGTTGTATACTGAGAAGATCTGTATTCAAAAAATGACAGATGAATCTGGTGCCTTTCGAGGTGATCACGCTAAGCCTACCTGGATTCCGTTCAGCTCTGCCCGGCGTATTACTGGGCAGTGCCCCCGTCGACTTCACCGTCTTGCCAGCGGGAGCGCTATTATCGGCAGTATTCAACGCAGTTGATGAAACCTTAGACTTGATCATTGCTCAACATCTGCCTCCAGACGTGCCCTTTCTTGTGACAATCCTCAGGACCTCTCAAATTTATGTGAGTCACGAAGGGATTCGATGGAACCAAACGGGGTTGGCTCTCTCCAGTTCTGCTGCTGACGGTGCCGTGCTACCCATAGACATAACAAAAACCAATGCTGTGGGCACAATCTTTGGGACTGCTATAGGTGCCGACCCACCGTTTCTTGAATATGAGCCTCGTATCGCTGGAGAGGCTGCAACGCTCTTGTTTCATTTTGTTTGCTCTATGGTTGTTGATGCAAACGAAACCTTTGTGGTGCATCTGCCAGAGTTTACCAGCACTGCCCCCCGTGACTCGCCGGTGCTCATTGATATCGAGTCTCCCTTCAGTCAAGGAACTTGGGTGGGATATACCTCAACGCTCATTTTCACTCTAGCAGAAAGAATTGAAGCAAGAACACCACTTTTTGTGTCGATTGCCTCTTCGGAGGGTATTCTGCTTCCCTTGCAGGGTATGCGCAGTCGACATCGGCTCACCATTCAGACTGATGCAGAAGCAGGTCGACGAGAGCCTATCCAGTTGCATTCTGCCACGCTTGGAAATTTGGCAGGCACTAACTTAAGATATCGCAGCGTCTTCAATAGCTACACGGGCATTGCGCAAGGCAAACGAAACTTTGCTACGTCAATTTTTTTGGGCTTTACACCTTCCATGACCATCCTGCCTGGGGAGCTTGTCATGGTGTACTTGGACCGATTTCAGGGCCCTCAGATAGAAAACGTGGCTGTAACGTCTGAACCGTCTGGCAGCTTCTCGAGCGCTTCATGGATGAGTGGCGGAAATTTGCTAGTTCTCACCGCGCTGCAAGGAGTGAGTGAGTATACACGTACTCAGGTTTCAATTGACTCTTCGGTGGGTATCACACTGCCAATTGACGGGGTCAAGGCAAATCAAACGTCTCTGTGGATTTCTGTAGCAGCATTAGATGGGCCCGTATGGCGTCCTGCGGTATACACGCCTGCGTCTGGAGGTTTGGCCGCCGCGACTCGATCAACTGTCATTTCAACTTCCGAGGCTGTAGGTGTGTGTGCGTGAGTGTATGTGTGTCTGTGTTTGCAACAGCCATGAGCTTTGTGAATGTGTTTAAGCGCTGTGACGTAAATATATGAATATATGTATACATACGTTTATGTCTGTGTCTGTGGTTGTGGCTGTGTCTGTGGCTGGATCTGTGTCTGTGCCTGCGTCTGCGTCTGTTTTTGTGGCTGTGGCTGTGGCCGTGGCTGTGGTTGTGGCTGTGGCTGTGGCTGTGGCTGTGGCTGTGGCTGTGGCTGTGGCTGTGTCTGTGACTGTGTCTGTGTCTGTGTCTGTGTCTGTGTCTGTGTATGTGTCTATGTCTGTGTGTGTGCGCGCGTGTCTGTGTATGTGTATGTGTATGTGTATGTGTGTGTATATATGTACGTGTGATCTGGTACGTGTGTGTATGTGTGTGTGTGCGTGTCTGTGTCTGTGTCTGCGTTGGCGTGTGTGTGTGTGTCTGCGTGTGTGTGTCTGTATAAATTTTCACAAGCATTGTGAGGCCCTTTGGGTTGTGTTCTAACGTGGATATTTGTATGTATATGTAGGGGCGTTTATCGATGCACAGATAAGCTGGTTCCCACCTGCTGCTGGCAGCTACACAGGACTGCTGCTTCAACTTGTTCCACGAATGAACTTGAACCAAGGCGATCAAGTCACCCTATTCCTACCGTTACTCGAAGGAATAAGTTCAAACTTTACGGGATTTTTTGCGCAGAATTTTGAAAGAACACCTATGGAAGGTTCGTGGTCGGTAGACACCCACCTTGTCGTCCTCTCTGTGAATTCAGGGATTGAAGCGAACTCAGATGTCTCCATTGTTGTGCCTTCTACCTCTGGACTGTTCATTCCAAGGAATGGCTTTGTCCGTAACGAACAAGCATTCATGATCTTTTCAGATGCTGCAGAGGGCCCAATACCGCCAACCGTTTTGTCTGCAACCCAGCCCGTGGGCTCGATCATATACTCCTCAATCGACTTCCAGCCAAGAACAGCAAATATGTCGACCACCATTACTTTTCGTCTGAAGCTGGTTGTGCCACTTCAACATGGCGATATATTGTCCGTGTCTCTAGAGTCCTTCTACCTTCCTTTGCAGGAGCGCCAAGTGATAAGTGTAGTAAGCGATCCAACTGGTATGTTTGATGTCGTGTGGGCAGTCTCAGACACCAAAACGTCATTGAATCTGAAGCACGTCAGCGGATCTATTCTCGGAGAGCAAATGATAGAGTTGGTCTTTCCCAATTCCAGTGGCATACACACTCCCTTAAGGGGAACATCTGCCAACACCTCATTCTATACTGTCGCTGTTCAATCAGCGTCAGGATCCAACGCCCAAACGCCAATTTTAGAGAGCCCTGCAATTGGTGCATTCATCTACAGCTCATTGGACTTTTCTCCCAGAAAAGCTGATACCAAGAGCGAAATCGTCATTGAAATCGATCCAGCTATGAGATTGGAAAGGGGTGATTTCATTTTCGTGCATTTGCCTGAATTCCACGGACTCAGCTGCATCAACGCCATAAATTCAGTCCCTCTAGTAGCCACTGTAGCATCTTGGAATATAACTACACACGAACTTAAAATCGTCATGTCGAATCGCTCAGAGAGTAGACAACGAGTTACTTTCACCTTCCCAGTAACTCAATCGTGTTCTATTCGCATCCCAGCAAATGGAGTAAGTGAAATCGCAGAGGAAAGGAGGCTATTCACCATCAGCACCAATGCTGCCAATGGGCCTGTCACGGGCCGGGAATCTCCTTTTGAAACGCAGACTCAGATCATGCACGTCCAACCGATCTTTTCTTTACGGGGAATTTCTCGGCTGTCGTTTGTACCAAACGTTGCTGGGCTGCCCACCACCATCAAACTCCGGTTTGAACCGAATATGGCTCTATCGAGCGGCGCTCAAGTATCCGTGTTGCTACCCTTGTTGCATGCGGATTCCTTCTCTATAACAAATCTTGTTTCCATTCCCTCGGGTGCATTTGCTCATGCCTCGTGGAACTCTTCATCTGAAAACAATGCGCTGGTGCTAACGGTAGCACAAGACATTCAACGAAATACTCCAATCACACTTTGGATACCCAAATCATCAGGCTTAACTCTGCCGACTCAAGGAATTACAGCAGATACTGAGATGTTCTTGACCGTCGTAGATTTCTCTGGTTACATGCTCGCTACGGTTATTCAGAGTCTGACAACAGTTCCTCGTCTAGCCAAACAGGTTGCTAGACGCAACGGCTTCGAAGCTCTTTTCTGGACTCGCCCGTCCTTGTCCTTTGACACTGCACTGGGTGATTCTGCATCTGCCATGGTCCTTCAAGGCGTTCTTCGGAGCGATTTTCAGCATAAAGATATTTCGACACTGCGAGATCTTCGAATTACCATTAACTTACCCAATTTTACGGGACCTGAATCGTCAGTGTTTGCGCTTGGCGAATCGAATAGCTATGGCAATTGGTCCTATACCACCACCTGCGTACCTGTCTGCCAAGAAGGAACATTCGCTGGGGGGATTGGAATGAATGGAACTAATGATACGACCACATTACGAAATGCGTCGTGCCCTCGTCTTGATGGGCTGCCCGGACGATCTTGCGAGTCGAAATGTAACACATCAGGCAGGCTAGAGTTGGAATTCCCGGACTTTTTGACGGTCACCACTGGTTCCAACATGATCATCCGAATTCCAAATACAACAGGCATAAGGCTGCCAAAGGTTCGTTTGATGTGCCTCCCCTCCTCCCCCCCAACCACCCCCGCCCCTCCAGACATAATCTCTGTTTTTCTCATGAATAGACACTCGCACACACACAAATACTATTTCTTTCTCTCGCTCTCTCTCTGACACACACACACACACACGCATAAACACACATACACAAATCACATACGCACGTACACACACGCACGCTGCCCCACATTTTTTTCTTTCTCTCTCTCTCTCTTTCTCTCTCTCTCACACCCATGCACACTCACACATACAAATACGTACAAACATGATCTCTCTCTTTCTCGCGCGCGCGCTCTCTCTCTCTCTCGCACACACACATGCACACATACACACACATACACACACATACACACGCATACACACACATACACACACATACGCAC
>Ga0105055_10005324_pt1 | contig 18218 bp, 13 predicted proteins | sample BON03_FD_78090 | JGI IMG/M metagenome (GOLD analysis project Ga0105055, IMG submission 78090) | Freshwater microbial communities from Lake Bonney liftoff mats and glacier meltwater in Antarctica - BON-03 | ecosystem: Environmental > Aquatic > Freshwater > Ice > Glacier meltwater | place: Lake...
TGAGACATAATATTGCTCAAATTATACATGAATCATCATAAAAAAGCCATTTAGGCCATAAATAATAAGTGCCTTTTTGACTAAAGTCCATTGTATAAGAATCAGTGATCATGCAGCATATGAACTCATTGAGGCAATATGGAGGGATTTCTTGCGGATCCTGTTTACTTATTGAAGATTCATCCCACAGGAAGCGTATAAGAATTATAATGTATCAATTTATTACATCACATGACAAAGTCCATTCCAAATCGACGTCAATGGGTGTACAAGACGTGAATTTGGAAATCCATCCAAAATATGAGATGCATTTTTCGTCTGGTCGATTTTATATCTACACTATACCCATTGTGTAAATGTCAATATCAGTATCGGATCATCTGTCATCGTATATATGACAGCATACTCTCTGTACTCTGAGGAATTATGTTGTTTATTGACATGATCCACGTTCAATGGCGACACTCACAGAAAAACGGCAAAATTATTTTACGCGGCGTGGACAATGTTTTCCTGTTTGCATATACGTGTCTACCATCGAATCCAAAGACAAATACGCACGAGCACAGCAATAGTCTGTGCTTCTATTATAAAACACATAACTGTCGTTTACATGAGCCTGAATGCAATCATGACGCTGGTGTAACAAACACATCTATCAACGCCCCTATGCTGTATGCCATATCAGTGGGAATTGATCCAAAAAAACACCCAAACATTACCGTTTTATACCAGGAGATGTACTCACAAAACGAACAGATTGTGGGTACCGTAGATGTGACTTACAATGCAATCATGTTCAAACGCGGCTTTTTCGCCGACAGTATTATGCAAGCACAAGGATATGGAATCCTCATGCTCTGTCACACCACACAGGACGACCACAACACAGATCCTTTGCATTTACGACAATCCGCTATACACTTTGTCAATTGGCGTCAAAGTCGTATCCTCTTGCAAACACAGGTCAGGAAAATGGCACAGGTGCTTCCTACGGTAAGAACCGAACATGTACGCAATATAGTCAGTACACATCATCGTGATAATGTAAACGAGGCCGAGCTCGTACGAGCTAACAATAGTAATTCGCAATGGGACAACAGTCTGTACTCCTCGTTAAAGCATAGCGTGTGTTCTACATTTAATCTTTTGCGCTGAAGTACTGTTTTTGTGGTGTGTGTTGATAAAAAGTAACATCCTATCAAACTTTTTGGTAATTGATGATATGATTTTCTCATTTTTGGTAATTGATGATATGATTTTCTCAGATCGACTTTGTTGTGTGTCTAGTGGCATTTTTTTTGGCAGTGATGTTGTGCAACAGACTTCTCGCAGCGTCAATGCTGGTCATTTTAGATTTAACATGTAGCCCGTGACGTGATGCGGCAGACAGCACCTCATACACACTGCGGTGGTCGGCTCCCACCAACCACACCAGACAAATTAGAGTCCATTTTTCTATGTCAAAATTATGGAAAATATTCATAAACGTCAGCATGGTATGAGTGTGTCCAGAAGGTCCTGCGATTGTGTCTTCGTGTCGGCCATCTGCATGGATAAAAAATGCACTACTTTCTACCATCGTCCAACACATGTGTCCCGTTAACCATGGCAACGTAACATCATGGCGTACTGTATGCATTGATCCTGGGGCATGTTGCATATATTCAGATCCAACATAGGATGTCTTGCATGACACCTTGTGTGCTAGATTATCATCCTCGCACGATGCCCACCGTTTCCACACGTCATACTGTGTGTCGTGTTTATACTTGTTTATCCATAGGTGATTCGTGTCAAAACTCGAGTTATTGTGGTGTCGAATTTTTTGGTCTTTGTTATGGGTCACACATAGTTCATCACGATAAGGCCAATTTGATTCACGACACAACTGTCTCTCTGACAGACTAGCTCGTACCAACGCCCACTCACGCCACGACAGTCTTGGCACAGCATCACGCGATTTAAGCGCATACTGTTGTTGTGTTTCTATTGTGCGTGCGATCCTCGTGTTTTTCCGCGAATAATTCACCACACGGCACAGTGCTTTGCGAATATCTTTCTTGGCACACAGTTCTGGCGGAGTGCACGATTTGCCATTCGAGCAGCACATTCCCAGTGCACATTTATACATGATCAACTGATTGGCGTTCAAGGTGGTCAGAATCGATGGTATGTATGTGGACTCGTCTTTTCCTTCTGAGATCTCTGGATTGCGGCATTTTTCACAATTGTCTGCACACGTTACTCGCATCAACAGCCATCGTATAATGCCGTATTTTTTGTCGTGACACAGCATATTCATCAATACGGCGCACCTCTCGCGAATATTTCCATGTCGTAACACACTGTCCACGTCACAATTTCGCACCGATCCAGGATGTGTACTGTTGCGCATAGTGCCTAAATTCATCAAAAAATGCATCGTTCGTTCGTACTGGTGATGCTCACAGATATCACGTCCTGTGCTACTGTCGTGGTCATCCGCACGATTGAAATTTACACACATGCTGATCTTCCGTAAGATAATATGCATGTCATCACACACTTCTTTCATGTACTCTTGTACATCAACATTCTCATCGATTTCTTGTAACAATTTGCGTGTTGCTTCGTTCGGCATAATGCAAGCATATATTTATTCAATAAATGCAAATCCAAAATGAGGACTGATTTCTCACAAACCGATCATCTTATATACTCTTCCTGTATACCACAGTTTTACGTCAGAAGCCACATAACTGTCGTCAATCTCAGTGTCCCTGAAATCGTCCAAAACAGTCCAGGCATTTCAGTCTCACAACTACAAACCTAAACACAACACTATGCTTTTTTACTGTCCATCCTATCCTAACAACACACACAAACCATCCGTTACACAACTGCTGTCTACTCCACACTTGCCCATGTCTACTCCGCCATTTTTTCGGTCTTCACCACTGGGCCTTTAACACGTACATCCTTCCGCTGCCGCACCACCTTTTTATACTTTTTTACCAAGAATTCACGCGGCCATAGCAATCGCGCATCATACGTGATTCGTTTCGCAATGGTCTCCTTCATCACCTTTTCATACATGTCTCCTGTAATAAACATTGCACACCCTAATGTGCAACATTTATGACAAAGTTTTTTTTATTATTTTTCAATACGTTTTATAAAACGCAAAACGCCCTGTTTTGGGTCAAAATACCCCATATGTGACTTGAACACATGACCTCGGCATCATAAGTACCGCGCTATAACCGACTTAGCTAATGGGGCACAAATCATTCGACGCTCAGAGAAATACACATGAGAGCTGAAAGACATGATACCGATATTGTAGCAATCATAGGAGCACGTGTTGTGTTCTTTATGTAAATGCATTGGATAGTCGTCAAATACAATGTCGGGATTCGATAGTACTTGTCAAGATGGGCTGGTTGGAGGCTTTACCACTAGACCATCGAGCAATATAACAGATCGATACCATTCAATCACATTGTAGTGTATATGATGTGGTGCTATAATAAATTCATGTTACATGCTAACGTAAATTATTCTATGATGAACCAATCACGTCACTATAAAAAGAACGAGTAACGTAGTACCATAATGTCAGAACAGGCATATTACGGACTAAAGTCAATCCCCAAGTCGGGAAATGAAACCTTCTACCTGAATGAAGTGGTTGAATTTATCAGCAACCAAGACCAATACAAAGGGATCGAGAACAATTGGAAAAAGGGTGTCGTGAAAGTACTGAGACAACCTTTTATTTCGTATTATATTGGTATTATGCATGATGAGACAGGAACGCCCGTCACCCAACTCAATGCGGCTGAGAATAATGAAGAGACTGGGATGTGGGAAAAAGATTTCCAGTATATACGTAAAATTCGAGGAGATATACACATGGAAAATCCATTTTGTAGATAGACGTTGCATATTCTGTTCATGATCTGTACCAGTTCAGATGGTAACTGCGTGAGGATAGACAACATGGTAATTACCAACAGAATCTGTTTTTCCTCCGATATTCTAACATAGCATCGTACTGCTCTTGTTTTGTTGGAACATATACATGATCTGGTTGTGGAGCTGTTTCAGCCATCTCTTGACTCTGTGTTTGATTAAAATATATCTTGCATTTTGTTTGCTCCGTTGGCGATTTGTCGTAATTATCATCTTCGTTTCGTCGGCGAAGTAATCTTTCACCCATATTTTCCACAAAAAATCACTATTTCGGGCATTTTTGGGTTGTTTTTGTCTATATAAGGAGAAACGATCTGTGAATCTTTCATCAAGAGTACGACTTCGAACACATTGCGATTTGCTTCGCGATGTCGCTCAACATGAACTCGTATTTTATCAACATGTGCAAGCGTGACCCCAAGCTGTTCTCGTCGCTCGGCATTCGCTACCCCACGGGCATCATGAATGCTGGCACGTCGTGCCATCTATGCCTTATTGATGGATGTGAAGGCAATATTGCCGTGTATGAGCAGTTCAAGTGCCGCGGGGAAAAGTGTGTGTCTACGCTGAATGGTTCTGGCGAGGGTGCTATCACATGGCTGTGCGAAAAGTGTGCGCTGGAGATGGACATTCGCCAGATGATTGCCACAAAGAAGAAGCTCGTGAATGTCAAGCGCAACATGGTGTGCAACTGTTTGTGGGGTTCGGACGCTCGTGTGACAACGTATTGCGTAAAAAACACCGCCAAGGGAGAAGCTAGGAGTGAGTTGACCCGCTCAGAGCAGTATGGCGTCTTGTTCGACGGTGTAAAGATGTTTGCCAAGAAGCCGTCTATGGAGCAGATTGTGGCCAACCCCGATGTCCTGGTACAGCATTACTTGGATTGTCGCAAGATGACCAAGGAGGGCGAAGTTGAGACAGCATTGACCTTCAATTCTACCATTGCTGATATTCACAATAGTGAGGAGAGCAAGAGAATCAGTGTTCAGTTTGTGTGGGACGAGGACAAGCAGGTTCTCAATGTGATCTCTTCAGCTCAGGTGTCGACTGTCAAAATCACACCTGTCTCGACGGCTGTGTCGAAGGGGGGTGTGACTCGAAGTGTGAATCCTAAACGGCAGTGCACAAATGGTACCAGCAGCAAGTTTGCAGGCATAAATCCAACGGATCAACCGACTGGAAATATCATTGAGATGGGTATGGTGTTTGAAGACGTAGAGGGTACTGGAGCGAGTGTGGAGTTGGTGTGTGATGGCGTTTTACCGCCCGGTTCGGCCCAGGGCTTGATGAAGCACTTGTCGGACGTACAGACACAAAGCACCGTGCCTAGCTTCTGCCCTGTGGCGAACATCTGCGAAATTAAAACCAGCGTGAATGCAACTTCGCCCGAGGATGCCACCAAGAGGGAAATTTTCTACGACATTGTACGTCGACACAACGTCGAGTACAAGACTGTGGACGGCTTTTTTGTGGTGCTCAACACAGATACCGGGGAGGGACGCATTTTCAAGGGCATTGCCGAATCGCTAATGATATGTGGCTTCGGTGCAAGGGCTGATCATTTCGATTGGCATGTGGTTGTCCTGCGCCGTGGACGCCATTTCCTCACGCTGTACATCCTCGTTGTGCATGCACCGTACCCTGGCCTATGGATCATTTCAGAGCGCCTCACTGTCGGACCGACGGTAGAAGAGTGCACGACAATGTCGATCATGGTCGGGCAAGATGTTGCCCCGTATACCTACGTCTCGAACAGTCAATTCCATCTCGAACGCGGTCTGTGGACACCAGAGACGATGTCAATGTATATGGGCTTTGCGGAGAAGTCTTATGCTCTGGAGCGATGCTTCAACGATGATGTTGACAGTAGCGGGAATCTTATCAAATCGCTGTGTCAGTGTGGTCTTCTGACGATGTCCGGGGTGAAGGCTGGCTTTATGCGAGAGAAGGATATTACTACCATGATGATGGCGGAAGTGGACGATGCTTTGAACAATCAGTACATTGCCAAAATCACCGTCGAGCATGAGGAGAGACAGATCAAGATGGACGAACCCATGAGTCAGCTTTTTCCTGGCACCATTATTTCGGCGGGCGAGTATGGGATGTTTCGTGTTGTTCTCAGAAAGCACGGAGATAGTGACGAAGACGAAGGCGAGCTTGTATCGAATGGTAAGGTGGTGATTCCTGCAGGCTCTGTGCCTGAGATGCGCTGCAGTGTTACCAAGGAGATTGGTGTTTTTATCGAGCTGCATCACTTTTGTGGTTCGCATCCCGACCCTGTGAAGCGTCTGACGAGGTTGCATGCGTTGTATGTCGACCAAAACGAAGACGAAATGTATTTGGAAGACTTGACGTATAACCAACTGAGCTGGGAGCACAAGATCGGCACCGAAATGTGTATATTTAACGACGAGGAGACCCATTGCTTTGTGATTGTGCGCAATCCTGACACCAACAAGGTGCTTTTCCGGATCCGCTTCGACCATCGCACTGACTGATGCCATGTGGAAAGGAAGGGGAAAATGGCAGTTCCTCTGACGTTTCCTGTAACTTTTTTCCTGTGACATTTTGAAAACTGTTTTTTTTGTGGAAAAACACAACTAACATAGTATTGGCAAGCACTGTTAAGATAGGATGAGATTCAGTGCTGGGTGGTTGGGTTTGAGTCCCCTTTATGTTTTGAATGCATTGTATGCAGAATAATAAAGATATACTTTCAAAAATGTTGTCCGTATCGACGTTAGATGACAGTGTGTATTTCGGGGATCTGATTTGTGTCCTCTTTAGGGAAAGCTATATAAATGCGACACACCTACGGAGAAACATCACAATCCTCATGCCGGTGCACCACATGATAGATATGGAAGGGTTGCGTGGCTCTCTCTCACAGAAAGCGGTGGATTTTGTGGCACGACAACATACGCAATCGGTCTTAGAACTTGTAGAAGATATGGGAAAGCGTGACAGTGCATTTTGGGAGACGCTGGAGAGCGAATTTGGCGCAGCCGAGGAGGAAGATGCAGCAGGCATCGTATGTGCCATATTTGAGATATTTCTACATGTAGACGAAGAAAAGTATGATGCATATTCTGTGATTCTTATTAGTGCCGTGGAGCACAGAGCTCCTATGATGGTCATTGAGGTGATTGTACAGTTGTGTCCGTATACTGTTAGGTATCGACATCTAGAAAGTGGCACAACAATTGTGCATGTGGCATTAATGCACCACCACTCGAAAGCAATGATTGAAATTCTCTCGCAAGGTGAAGATAACATGATACAAATTGTGGATAGTTTGGGACTGTCTGTGCTCCATTACGCTGCGATGTACCATGCACCACTCGATGTTGTGCGGTATTTGTACGAGCTAGATCCAACTCTCACGGAATTCCGTAGTGATAACATGGCGACAATCGAGGTACAATCTGCCATGATCGGTCAATACCAATCGGATGGTTGTCCTATTTTCTACCATCATGGCGAGGTATCGACTTGTCCTGGGAGAAGCACACCGCTATGTGTGGCATTATTCCAGAATAGGAATAAGCAGTGTCTAATTGACAACGGAGATGTAATTGAATTCTTGGATGAAAAATCGGTGACGGCAAAGCTAATACCAGATTGTAATCACGAGCTCCCGTTTATGATACTGTTGGAAGGGTGGTATTCGGCTGAAACATTTAAGCGGCTTTTGATTGCGTTCTGTATATCCCATGCACGGGACGCCCGGATGATTGCATTTTGTGCCAATGCCAGAGGGGAAAGACTACTACAGACTGCCGTGAGACTGGGATTGAAAGCTGACTGTGTCCAGATTCTGTGCGAATTTATCATGGAGCAATACACAAATCTGAATGCCACCGTCAAGACCATATACGCAATGGGTAGTTCCATCGATCAACACAGGATGGGGATTGGCTTCCAGTCTGACCCTATTGAATTTGATACAGAAGGCGTAATGAGTAGTGTAATTGGTAGTCGTACAGTTGCATGGGAGCCGGTAGCATCACCACACACACAACTTGTGACGCAGTATACGCCTGTTACAAAAGTGATGCTGTCACGCGAGGAAACACTATACTGGTGTCTCAACATGGCCCATTGGATCAATCCATTGAATGAAACCAAGCATATCAATGAGACACAAGTGTTGGGATATTTTATCCAATATCTAACAGATTGGTTTACAGATCTACTCCACACACTGTGTCAAAACGCACAATGTGAACGATGTTTTAATCAGATTTGTACTTATTTAAAAAACGTCATTGTGCAACATGATATCAAACGCGAGAAAATGGCGCAAGAAAATGAATATGCACAGCAGAAACATAGCCTGGATTTGCAAAATAGTCTTATTGCTGAAGAGGCGGCTGAGGCAGCAGTAAAGTCTGCCAAACAAATGCGAGGATCCAGAAAATCCAGACGAGCACACAACCGCGGGATGGCTGTGAATGGCAATGTTTCTATGGCCCATGAAAATGACTTAATACACAAAATTCAAATCATGACACAGCAGCACGAACAAGAACATAAGCCCCATGAAAGCGATGACAGTCAGATGGTGTCTGTCAACGGGCAGGCAGAAGAGGCTGGTATGGACATTCCTATTTCGAGGGCAGCTAGTCCCATACTGTCCGAATCCGCACATACGAATGCGTATGAGCGACAATTACTAGAAAAAGCACAAGCAGAATGTGTATCGCAAGCTCAAATGTTGCAACTGATACAGTCGTGTCATGCAGGACGATATGAAGCAGGTATAGCGAACCAAGAAGAGGACACTGGACGGGCTGCGTCGTCTGCTTTCATACCGCAACGCTTTCAGCAAGAACAACAGATGGAACTGGACAGAAATTTTGCAGCCACAACGTTACCAAACTATTTGTCGGGTTTTGGAAATGCAATTGAAAACCCTGAAAGTGACAAAGCGAAACGAGTCTCGAGTGAATCTAAAAAACGTAGAAAGCAAAAGAAGGAAAAACAACGCAAAAATCAAGGTATGGACGCCATGGACCAACACATATTTTCACAAATCGTGCTACCATTATTGCAAACCGATGTAGCCGGATCAATCCATGGTATTTCAGAATCAAGATGCCAGACACCAGAATCCCAATACCTAAATGTGGATGATGAGCGAGACCTGGATGATTTCGAGACCAGTGTGTTGAATTCGTGGCTAGAGGTCGCAGAAGTAGAAGATACTGTGATTCCAAGTCATCAAAATGAGATCAAGTGCGATAATATTATGAGCAAGTCTGGATGGCGATTAGATGCAGACCTTGCTTTGAGATTCGCAACAGCAGTGAAAATTGCAAATGAGCAAACGGGGGCATCATCATCTGCAATATTCGAAGACGGAGGTGAAATACAGGAGGATGAGTGTATGTTTTGCATATCAAATGTGATTCATACCCGTTTCGAGCCTTGTATGCACGAATGCTATTGTTCGGATTGCGTCAACTTGCCCATAACCATCATGCAACTAGAAGCTAAAACCATGAAATGTCCTCTGTGTAATCACAGCGTCACAAAGATAACACCAATCTAAAATATCACAAGTGGACACAAACGTCATGAAGGAAAATTAAAGCAAATAAATTTACAGTGTTTCAAATTTGTTGTCTCAATTTTCGCAAACCGGTCTGAGAAGACTCAATTAATAAGTTCGTGACTGAATATTAATATACACACCGTTTCACATTGTTGCTCCTGGTGTTTCGCGAACCGAAATTTTGGTACAAAATGGCACTTCATTTTGGTGGCCTATGTGGCATTAAGTGACGATTCTCGTATAATATGAGCAATATTATATCAACAAAAATCCATATGCACCGCACATATAATGGGTGAAAATCTCTCACATATCGTTGCAAATGCGTTTCCATGACTTTGTGTACGCGCACTTGTCTGGATTTCTACAGGTGTTCCGTCTGTCCCAGTGGTCGGCAAAATATTTTGGGGATTTTTTGTGGAAGTGAAATGGAATTTGTTGGCACTCCAATCGAAAAGGACACTTCTGTTTGGGGTCCGAATGGCATATTTAATAGGATTCATGTAAAATATGAGCAATATTAGGTCAAAAATAACACCTATATGTACAGCACATATACAGACACTGCTCTTTCTGCTGCGGACTGATACAATTTATAAGTCGGAAATAGAATTTATTGTCCATAGTTTTACCTTTTTTGAACATTCATGTATGCATAAATGCAAGTGTGAGCGTGTATGTGTCCATGTGCAAGTGTGTTTTGCGCACTTTTTTGTGCTCATTCACTGGCGGGCGTTAAGCCAGTCCATTTTTTTGGTGCCACGGATAAAGGTGACAAAGAAATTGACGTACTTGAGCTTGACAGGGTGAGGTTGCGTCTTCTCGGTAATGAGATTAGCGGGCACCATGATGGTGCGGAAAAGATCTTTGACATGCTCCACAGATGCGCCGCCAACATTGCCGACCATGCCAGTATCCAGTATGGTGACATCATTGATGCCCGTGTATGTTTTGACACCGCCCCCAGACTCCCTACTGCCTGGGTGATGATAGAAAATCTTGAGCAAATTCTTCCACACACCGGACGTGGTGTCTTTCTCCTGGACAAACATCTGGTACTGTTCCACCCCATTGATATTGCACGCATTCATGACAAGGAACCCCAGACAAAGAGGTTTGCCTCTAGGTTCCACTTTGCACTTTTTGGCCTCCCTGCCAGCGGGATTATAACCACAGCCAGTGGCCCAATTGTTGAATCCCATGCCGTCTGGTCGTGTCTGCGTTGGCTGCACATGCAAAATACCAACAAATCAGAACAACTTGGTCCGGCTATGATTGTTTGAGCAATTTATTTCACAACGTGAAACACGCATGGCGCAAGACAAATTGAATGCTGGCGCACACTAGCAGTGCATGAGAAAGGGCAGCATGCACGTCGCAGAACAAACTCAATCACCGGTTGGGTGCCAATGTATGGGTTCGCCATCGAGCTTGCACTGATATCGTTCGCGTTCCTCTTCGGAGGAATCACTAGCGGAAGCTGGTCGCTCGCCGGCGTGATCGTCTGCCGATAAGCAAGTAATTGTCAATGCATATTCAAATAATTGTCAATGCATATTCAAGTAATTGTCAATGCATATTCAAGTAAAGCACGCATCGTCAAACAACAGCCCGACCGTCGCGGCTGCCATCTGCTCGTCCTCTGTCTCGGTCAAATTCATCGAAAAAAAACCAAAAAGACACGTGACAAAAAAAAAACGCCAGATCTGGTTCGTAAGGATGGCCTTTTTTATTTTACGTCTTTTTTTGACTTTCTATAGATGCTCAGCCTCAGGCTGTTCTGGCGATGGGCAAAATATTTTTGGGAATTGTTTGTGAAAGTGGATGGAATTTGTTGACAGTCCAAGGATATACAATTCATTCAAGTGAAAAAGACACATTTTGTTTGTGACCTGAATGGCATTTTATGATGATTCGTGTGTATTATGAGCAATATTATGCCTTAAAATACACCCCTATGTTCAGGACATATACTGACTGAAACCCCATGAAATCGCATGGCAAAGGTGGTTTGAGACCGTTATTTCACACCCACTTTCTGACTTTCTATGGGTGCTCAGCCTGTTCTGGCGATTGGCAAAATATTTTTTGGGAATTGTTTGTGGAAGTGAAATGGAATTTGTTGGCGGTCCAAGGATATACAAATTGATTCAAGTCAAAAGGACACATTTTATTTGTGGCCTGAATGGCATTTTTATGATGATTTACGTGTAATATGGCAAGTGTTGTGCCTAAAACAATACCCACATTTACTTGACATGTAATGATAGAAATCCTCTCAAATCGCGTGAGATGATAAAATACATGCATAAATCGTGATAATGCGTGGATAAATCGTGATGTATTGGAATCTGGGAGATTTTGACACCCGGGAGATTTTAAAATTTTCCCGAAATAGTGAAGATGTCTATATAAGCTGTGGAAAGTCAAAAAGCACACACAACACACGAAATTATGCCTTCTAAAAAGCGTGTCATCCCTTTCAAGAAGGACAATAAAATCATGCGTCACGCGAAAACCATTGCTATCCGTCACGAGAATGGCATGCCCGTGCCAGGATACATCAATCAGATTGAAAAAAAATCCAGCTATTCCGACGCCCAGCGCAAATATGTCAAGAGTGTCGAAGAGAGCGTCATGGATGGCGACACTAGGATGGACCGGTTCTATGTAGACATGATACATGAAAAGAACGTCATGCTTCGCTCAGGCGCCATCATGTTGCTTGAAATGATCCAGCAAGCCGATACCCTGACAAATGCTGCCGCCATTTTGGAAAAGAGGGCCAATCGCACCGACTTGTATAAAAACAAGCAAAAAAACACACACGCGGCGATTGCGGTGAAGAGGGAGGCAATGAAGGCCTATAAATTAGCTGACTCTTGGAAGGGACAATACAAGGTGGAAGACGCTACATTGGTGCTCGATTGGAACGTCCCCACCTTGGTGGAAAAGACATTATAGAAAACGAAATAAATTTTCATTAAGGACATTGACAGCTAAAAGTCAGATAGAATCAACATATTGTATGGTTGCAAAAAAATTGTAGCAATTTATTTAGCGTGATTTAATAAACCCATTTTATGGCGTATCATGACTGTGTGTAAACGCGAGTGAGAAAAGGAAAAACAGTAAATATTGCAATCGTTTGTCTCTATATGGAGTGTATTTGAATACAAATCTGAAAAACTTAAATAGAATACAATGTCGCACGTGTCCTTTTTTGAGTGTGTCTGTGATACAGCAACGACATATTCAAGAAGAGAGATGATTTTGATGCCACACGCCATCACTGTATTTGTCAGAGAGCACAAAACATCTGTACAGATTGTTGTGTATCTGACGGCGTTTTTTGCGTGCATGGTGTGTATCCAAAAACTGGATGATATTGGTTCGGCATGGAGGGGCATAAATCACGCCAACATGAATTGCACTGTGACACCAGACGGCATCGTGCATTCACCAGTGTGTAACATAGTCGATGTGCAAGCTGTGCGAGGAGCAGATTGGCAGCCCATAGAGTCAAGTGCAAGCAATCCAGGGTTTTGTGTGCCACACGCTCCATGGTTTTGGTACGATCTTGGTGGAACCATGTGCGTATGTGAGAAAAAATGGGAGCAAGTGGTGTACTTCCAGAAAGTCATGACGTCATTTGCTTTTAATTTCCCACATTTTATGACCCCATTCCAGATCTACATTGTGTATCAGCGATGGCAGTGGGTGTTTATGTATATTACATTTAATGAAGTGTTTGAAGAAGTTTGTCTGGCGGTCACTGGAAAATGGGGATTCACTTTCGATATACCTTATGACTTGGAGCCACGATATGACAGTCTGATCCGTGATGTACTGTTATGTGGAATTCCTGGTTTATTATTTGGAATCGCATTTGTACGTGTTATGAAAGTGCCTCGATTTATATTGGCTCCGCTTGATGGTGACTGGGAAGCGACGGATCGACACAGCAAGAAATACCACTTAAAAATCTTGTTCCAAATGTTGGCGCTAAAACAAATCGCTCTGGTGTACAACACCGATGAGGGTGTCTCGACGTTTTACCCACAAAATATTCTACTGATCATAATGAATGTGGCTCTCATTTTTGGATTTTACATGCAGAATCACAATGATTGGCCTCCCCATTGCCACACGAATATTGTCAGATTTCATAGCATGTGGGCCGTATTGAGCGCTGGGATATGGTCTTTCACAGTGTACCCTCTACTAGATGAATTATATCTACTGTGTGCAGCAATTGCATGTTGCAGTCTGATGCTTATGGCAATATTTATTTGCACCCGACATTCTAATACTGCTGCGAAACTCGTGATTGGCGTACAGGTCCATGTTGCGTGTATGAGTACATCGCAATACGACGACTGGGTGGATGGTGATGTCATGCTGTATAAAAGCTATTCAGAAGCTGACATGAACACAAAAATGCTCAAAATTGCCTCTCTGATGGATCTCTTAGCGTTACACAGAGAGCAAGGTGATACACATATCAGTATGTTAGACATCACTGCAGCGGTTTCTGAAAGTAAGTGTGACGTGAAACAGGGCGAACAAACAACATTGTTACTTGATTCCCCTGGCTCACTGACTGGTGAATATCGGGATGTAGGGTTGCCAGAACAGCCTATATCATCTTCATATTTCACGCCGCCTCGCCAATTATTCTGTCTTATGACTCTCATCGCATCCATGTTGTTGTTGTGTTTTGCAACATCGGAGCCGTATACATACGTTGGTCTGATGTACAAACGCCACTGGTGTGGGCTTGTGATGGCAAACGGTGGGAACGGATGTATTCTTATGAAATAACATGGGTCGGCATTTTTATATTACTGTTTATTTTTTGAATAAAAATCGGTGTGTAATTGGTCAAAACACCCTCCTGCAACATGAAATTGCTGATGTGGGTACTTGTCTAATTCTTGCCTTGCACTGTAAACTGCCTTGCATTGGGTCAACATGCTCGCTCCATTGCGGTGAGTTCCACTACCCCATTAGATATGGAAAGTGGATAATGTTATAGTTTTCTCAACACAATGGGAGAGAGAATCTTATAGATGGAGATTCACAGTACGTACGGACGATGTGTTGTCATTATCGCACACATGAAGCAGTCCAGTGTGGTCAAGTAACACTTTGTGCGGACGCTCGAATACAGCTGCCCTCGAACAGCATGGTCAACTCCAGGCGATACAAAAAGCAACACAAAAATGAATACTATAATTTTTAGTCAATTAATAGTACAAGAGGGGTACCGAACATTCCGAAAAAAAAACATTGAAAAATAAAATAAAGGTCGCATTCGGAATGTGCAACGATAGGGATGTCGGTGGAGAAAGAGCACGCACGACATGGTGTGTGGTTGGTTGGTGACTGCTTCGAGGTTATGGCTGGAGTTGACAATCAAAAGGACCGACTTGTATGCACGACTTCTTTATTGCGAAAGGGTCATCACTTGGTGGAGACTACGCAACCCATTGTATTTCATTTCGAATCCTCACATATGGGTCTAACATATACCCAAGACGCTTACCCATGGTTGCAGATCGACGCGGAAACAAACTCATTGCATGGAGACACGATTGAACCAGAGCTGCAGCGATTGATGCAGATGGTGCGTGATCGATTCGAGCATGCGCAGCTGCGTGACGTGGCCTGCGGAGGATTATGTATGAATGGAGGATGCTACAAGTGCGGACTTCACGTACAGACGCTTGCCGCATTACACAGCGTGTGTATTCGCGATTTTATTGATCAGTCAGTGTGTACACATGACCCGGAGACACGCGCATGGACCCAGTTTCTGACTGTGGACGAGCAGTATATTATTGACCGCATGCAACTGCTCGAAGTGGTGATGGTAGTAGACTTTATCAAAAAATGCGCGCGCGCTACGGAAATGCTTGACATGTTGCAAAAACTCAGCATGGGTCACAGTGAGCTGCATTTGCAACAATACATGCGCTCATTCGTCTTGTATGTCTGGCACTGTGTGGGAATATGGAAAACACACGGGGTCGTGAGTCATATGCAACAACCCATCGATGCTGCGTACATGAGCTATCGTGAATCCGAGGATATTTTCGCCCGTGACGCCAGTGCAAAGCTGCATTTACTGTCGATGCAGTTTGACTACAAGTACACTTTTGAAGACATGGAGCTGGTGCGGAAAGTCATTGCACACCAAGACATCCGACCTGGCAAGTTTATATCGCATGTAATGCTGTTCAAGACATGTCATCTTAGTAAACCAACACAGAATCCATCGGGCATGGAAAATGTCAGGAGATGTCAGATTGCCTGCAACGATTTTGCGTTTCCATATGATTGTTTCCACTCACTCCAAGTCATCCGTGACATCAAAGCTGGCGATTTTATGTTTATATGTCATGTGAGTCTAGACACAGCGCATGGTATCTACTCGTACTTCATGAGCAACCCAGACATTAGTTTCATGGGTCTGGCCATAGCAGACAACAGTGGAGATTACAGTGGTGTCATTGCTCACTTTGCACAAACTGTCCCTGGATTACTCGCTCCGTATATTTTTGATATACTCGTCCTTTGCCACACTATGCACCATGCCCAGTGATTCAAATCTGTTTACACTTGTACATTCAGGGGGGTTTTTAACACTTTTGATAAAATTCGCACACAGTCACATGATATTTTGTTATCTTCTTGTTTGCCAGATTGTCTGCAAGCATTTAATATCCGGCTCATGTCTCATGAGAACTTTTTTTTATTGGTGAACAATAAACGCTTAATCGGAGTAATTCACTAAGAATTTGATGCGTGAAAAGTCGGGCATTTTTGTGATACCGCCTCCCATGCGGTTAGCAGGGATCATGTGGGTGTCAATAAAGAGAGCAAAATCGGCTACCAGCGAGTCTGAGTTCTCTTCATCTTCATCCACCAGCCCACAAAAGGCTTCCGACGTGACACCCTCAAACATCCATTTCCCGTTGTCAAAATGCTGCCAAAAGGTTTCATACACTGATTTTGTAAGACCTGGTCCACAAATGATTTCGATATAGTAGGACGAAATCTCGGTAGGACCTTCGGAATCATCATTGATCTGCACAACCAAGTTTTCCTTCAACTCGCCACCCAAGTCAGACTTGCGCTTCTTGTGGGCAGATATCATTTGGTCGGCGGTGTCGACAACCGCCCGCTTGTCTTTCATATCAATGACGGGTTTTATCTCACATGGAGTAATAGACATGTGAGACTAGATGAAGTCTGATATTTGTAGCCAACACCTGATATAGACATGTTGCATAATTTTCCGAAATAGCTATATCTACTCACTCGAAAAAATTGGAACTGTGGGGCAGAAACAAGATGCCCCAACAATAAACAATGCTGTTACATAGTAACACAATACCATCCTGAAATATACACTTGCAGATGCCATAAGCCATACAGTATAGCAAACTTCGGTGAAGCTAGATACGTCGGATATAACATGATACATGCGAATATGCTGGTGTGTGAGTGTGTGTTTGAACAAGTGTTTATAATTTATAGTGTCTGTGTTTTTGGAAGGCGTAATTGACAAATGTCTATTTGGAGTACATTCATAGACCTTGGATACTGTGGTAAGGTGCTACTATATACACGTTTTCAGCACTTTTGACGTATGTATGTGCACAATACACGACATTACTGTTTATGCGTATACTGTTGTGGAGGATCATCTACGTCGGAGTGAACAATTTCCCATGCCACCACACCATTGTGTTGTTTTTTCGAAAATGAAGCATTGGTAAATAAAACGCCAAGGAAAAGCAAATTCACACCACCTATAAACAACAGCCATTTATCTCGGAAAACTGGACCTTCTCGTTGTAAAATACGGCGCCAGTCGCGATATTGCCGATGTTCCAGTAGACATAAAATTTTGGCATGTGATACAGCATATTGTTTACCACCAAAGATGTGTTAATCAAGTAAATCTGCAATGGTAGTGACACAATAAAAACCACAATAATAATGACAACAAACGGATCATTTAACTGATCTCGGCCAGAAATCGTAAACGTCAACAGTCCAGAAAAACGCCTTTCCAAAAAGAGCCGTGAAATTCGCCACAACCGAACCCACAACGACGTACAGTGTCCGTATGCATTTGTTCGGTCGATCGATTACGGTGTTGCAGTGTCGGTCACGTTTTTTCGTCCGAGCTAGCCAGTCAATGTGGATAGTAAACAGACACGCAAAAATAATACCAGCCATACTAATCAACAACACTACAACCTTGGGCTCTTGATAATGTGAGATCCACTGCACAAAGTACATGTCGCATATATCACACACATGGGTTTAAAATTGGAATAGAACTAGATGGATACATGTTTGTGTGGTTGCGACATTCTGCATCGATTTAATTCTAATTACACATGTGGTCTACGTTTGACTACGTTGAATAATGGCCTCTCTCCAAGCTATATAATCGTTGTAATCGTTTTCTTCATTGATCAGCCAGATGTGCATTTCGTCTGCAGTCAACTTTTTAATTTCTGGGGATGATTCATCCATGTCATATACTTGCCATTGATTCAATATCTGTTTCCCATCTTGCATTTCAATTCGTGAGAGCGCTGGAACTTCGCCAGCCTCATCCGAAAATCCAGCTTCCTGTGAAGTCATGTACACGTCGTTTCTTGGATCGTGTCTATGATCA
>Ga0105055_10005325_pt1 | contig 18212 bp, 15 predicted proteins | sample BON03_FD_78090 | JGI IMG/M metagenome (GOLD analysis project Ga0105055, IMG submission 78090) | Freshwater microbial communities from Lake Bonney liftoff mats and glacier meltwater in Antarctica - BON-03 | ecosystem: Environmental > Aquatic > Freshwater > Ice > Glacier meltwater | place: Lake...
AGGAGGTAGCTTCCGGCTGCTGGTAATTTGAAACGGAACGCTATTTCTTGCCGGAACTAACCGAAGGAAAGGGCTGAACCGACCTATACTACACAGGTATTGCTTTCAATAATCAAATTAATTAGTTACAGAGACTTATCTGACCAATTTTAACCGTATTAATTAACCTGTATTATATCGAAGGTTTATAATAATTATTCAGATAAATATTACCCTTCCGCAAACCTTAGGCTGTTAACTGATTGACAAAATAACCTGCGATATCCGGATAGTAAATAATTGTCAACAGGATTCCGGTAAGTGCTCCGTAGAAGTGGGCATCATGGTTAATTGCATCTCTTGAGTTTCGCGAGGCATATACACAGTATCCAAGAAACAGGAATCCGTACAAAACAGCAGGAATTGGAATTGGAATTGGAAAGATTATCATTTTATTCATTGGATAGAATAAAATATAACTGAATACTACAGCACAAACAGCTCCGGAAGCACCCAGACTGTTAAACCAGAAATGCTCTTTATGTTTAAAAATGGAAGTTATATCACTCAGAATAATACTAACTATGTACAACAAGCCAAACTGAAAATGACCCCAGCTGCTCAAAGAAACAAAGGTTTTTTCGAGCGTGAAAGCGAAAAAATAATAGGATAACATATTCACAAGCAGGTGAGGCCAGTCTTTATGAATAAGTCCGCTGGTAACCAAACTATATAATCGGCGCCCACGAATCACACTATATGGATGAAGCATAAACTTTCCATAAACCTCGGCATTCGAAAAGGCATAAATACTAGTTATAATCGTGAAAATAAAAATTATTGTTGCAACAGGGGTATCGTTAATATAGGTCTCCATTAATTTAGTTCAATTTTAGCAGGTCTGATCATACGGCCCACCGGGTATCTTAAATGTGTTCTTTCGTAATATTTTGAATTTCTATAAACCCAATCGAGTTGTGATGATGGGCTTTGAAATAATCCGGGATTATTTTTCTTGTCATCTTCAAACTTGGCTAACATTTCAGGATTCTGCTTTAATATTCGGGCGGCTTCATCTTCAAAAACATAATCAGAGAAATGTTCCTTCTGGCCCAGCACTGAATCGAAGAAATTCCAGGCAAAGAACGAATCTACACCTTGAGGTTCAAGAGTTTCGACAATGTATCTGTTTCGGGTCTGGTCAGTATAAATGATATAATCACCCTTATAATACTTCATTCTCTGATTTTCAGTTCTCAGTTTGACCTGAGAATGAAGATAATGCCCTTCAAAGGGTTTGTTAACTGTTTTATAATCATCAATATAATACATTTCCGATTCGATCTCTATATCTGTAGAAAGCCGTTTCATATTTACATTATTCAATAACATCAAATCGATTACCTTTTGCCAGGATTGCGGAATAATATAGGCAAGAGGTTTTTTTACTATCTCGGAGGGTAAATAATGATCAAAAACGCGAATATCTTTTTCATAAGGCTCATTCTGATCATAATAAAGCCTTGGCAAACCGCTAAGCTCACTGGTTTTATATTTAGCCTCATAGCCCCTGAAGCTTAACAGAGAAAAACTCTTATCATCCAGAGTCCATTGAAGGGGAAATAAAACCTGTACCCTGACATCCGCATCAGCTATCTGCTTATTTTTGGCAATCAGATCCGCATCACGTGTTACAATTTCAATCACATGCTCCATAAACTTATAGGTTCCATCAACACGCTGATGATAGGGCTTGAGCATATGGGTTTCAGGCATAAATCCAATGGTATTGTGCAAAGCAGCATATCCTGTTGAATATCGGGCAGTCTCCAAAAATCCTGTAATTCCGGAGTCCGGTGTCTCCTCAATGCTATTTACATATGGGGTCATCTCGAAGTTTGAAGCCTTCATCTTAGCGTACAGATCAGGTAGCATACGGCTGCTCAAGTATTTGGAAAGTATTGGATTCAATTTATCCTTCTGTGGAGGGATAAGTGTCATTATATATTGATAATCAGCACCATTACTTGTATGATTATCGATAAATACTTCCGGCTGCCAGGTATTGAAAATCTTTTGAAAGACCCTCGAATTCTCAGAATCGCCTTTAATAAAATCCCTGTTGAGATCAAGGTTTTGATAATTCCCCCTAAAACCATAAGACTCAGGGCCATTCTGATTAACTCTGGAAATGCCTCTGTTCAGCATTCCATCAATATTATAGACGGGAATGATACAGATTACCAAATTTTTGGGAATTGAATTCTTTTCCAGCATGTGGCGCACAAGCATCATGCTGGCATCTATCCCTTCCGGTTCACCCGGATGAATGCCATTATTGATTAGTAGAATTCTTTTGTTTTGCTTCCTAATTTCGATGGGATCAAATATTTTATCCCCCGAAAGCACAATCAGATTTATCGGTTTCCCGATATCACTTTGCCCGCAATCGAAAATCCGCATCTGCTCATACTTATTGTCCAGAACCTGGTAATAATCAATCAATTCCTGGTAGGTTGCAGTTAATCCTTTGTTTTTTTCAAAAGGACTTATCTGTGCATTTGCCATAAGAAAACCATTAATTAAGATCAATATAAGACAGAACCTCCTAATCATACCCGATTGACAAATATAAGATCAATGCCCAAGCTTATCGATAAGATCTGCAAGATTCCTGTCTTTTTCTGTAACTTTATTACCGTCATCATGAGAACATAATTTGATCGTAACCTTGTTATAAGAATTAGACCAATCCGGATGATGTCCTGATTTCTCGGCAAGAAGGGCAACCTTGTTCATGAAAGCCCATGCGGAAATAAAATCCTTAAAACTGAATTCCTTTTTAAGATATTCACCTCCATTCCCAATATCGTTCTCTACTTTCCAATCCATAATTAAATCTTATAATCGTTTGTTTTTTGATAAGCTTTTTGAAATCAGATCGTAAGAATGATCGATCATTTCCTTTAATTGTAAATCGCTTAATCGTCCATTCATAAATACGGTATTCCAATGCATTTTATTCATATGGTACCCCGGCTGTACTTCTTCATATTCTTCGCGGAGCGATACTGCCCTTTCAGGGTCGCACTTCACATTGAAATGATCAGCCTGATCAAGTCCGCAAAGCAAGAAGATCTTGCCTGATAATTTGAACACTAGAGTATCTTCACCAAAAGGAAAAGTTTCTGTAACACCATGCTTTAAAAGGCAATAATCTCTTAAACTTTCGATATTCATTTCAGGGTTTTCTTAATCTGATATTCTTAGGTACTCCCAAGGTTAATGATTTCAAAAATACGGCAGCTAATGTTTAATTTCGCGGAGCCAATTATAAAATTAAGCAAAAATGACCTTAAGCGAAAATATAAGCTATACTGTTACAAAACGATTTTTAAGATATACTGCAATAGATACGCAATCTGATCCTTTATCATTAAGCTGCCCTTCTACAGAAAAGCAAAAAAATCTTGGGACATTATTGGTCAGGGAATTACTGGGAATGGGTTTGAAAGATGCCCATTTAGATCAATACGGGTATGTTTATGCCAGTATTCCGGGAAATACTAAGAAAAAGGTGCCTATCATTTGTTTCTGCTCACATATGGATACTTCTCCCGATTGCAGTGGCGAGAACGTAAAAGCTATTATCCATGAGAATTACCAGGGTCAAGATATCGTCCTTCCTGATGACCAAAATCAGATAATCCGTATGAAGGAACACCCGGATCTGAAAGATCAGATTGGAAATGATCTCATCACTGCCAGCGGAACAACACTATTAGGAGCAGACAACAAAGCCGGAATTGCAGAAATTATGGATGCAGCAAATTTCCTGATCTCTCATCCTGAATATAAGCATGGCGAAATAAAGATTCTTTTTACGCCGGATGAGGAAATTGGAAGGGGAGTTGACAAAGTGGATCTCAAAAAACTTGGAGCAGATTTTGCCTATACAATCGACGGCGAAACACTTGGTTCAATTGAGAATGAAACCTTCTCGGCAGATGGCGTTAAGCTAATTATTCATGGAGTGAGTGCTCATCCCGGATTTGCTAAAAACAAGATGGAAAGTGCTATAAAAATAGCTTCAGAGATCTTATCATCATTGCCAAAGGAATATTTGTCGCCGGAAAGCAGCTCAAACAAAGAAGGTTTCATACACCCGGTTTCTATCAACGGTTCGGTGGAACAGGCAAGCCTTGAATTCATAATTCGTGATTTTAATACTGAATTATTAAAAAGTCATGAGTTGATTCTGGAACAAATTGTGCAGAAAGTTTTAATTTCTTATCCTGGGTCAGGATATGAATTTATAGTGGAGGAGCAATACCGTAATATAAAATCGGTGCTTGATGAGTATCCACAGATTATTAAGGCAGGAATAGAAGCTATTGAACGTAGCGGATTAAAATCCAGTTTACAAAGCATCAGAGGGGGAACAGATGGTTCTAGGCTCTCATTCATGGGATTACCCTGCCCCAATATATTTGCCGGAGAGCATGCCTTTCATGGAAAACAGGAATGGGTATCTGTACAGGATATGCAAAAAGCGGTTGAAACCATAATCAATCTGGTATTGATCTGGGAGGAGAAAAGCTAAACCGGCTTAGAATAAGGAATAATATCTTAACCTAATTTAAAAAGCTGCTTAGCGGCGGGATTATCTTTTCAGATTCCGAATATTTAATGAACCTATATAATAACAAATGTAATGAAATCATTACGCAGCCCTATTAAACCTTTATTACACACTTAGTCTAAAAATCATATGAAAACCAAAATCAAAAATTTTTTAGTTCTCTCATTATCCATATTGCTTTTAAGTTCTATGTCTGCTCGCTCGCAGAAAAAAGCAGAACTGATTACATCATTATGGGCTGATAAACCAATACTTATTGACGGTAAGCTCAATGACTGGAATGATAGTCTTAGTCTGTATAATGATGCCGCAAAACTTTATTACAATATTGCCAATGATGATGAGAACATCTACCTGGCAATAAAAAATGGCTCGCAAGAAAGTTTAACCCGAATTCTGGCTAGAGGAATAAGCTTCACAGCGAATATTGAAAACAATAAAAAAATTCCTACTATGGTAACATTCCCGGTTCTCGACCGGACTCCAGGAAAAAAACGAAATGAAACGGAACAGCCAGAGCCGGAAGAGATACAAAAACGCATTCTTGAAAGAATCAAAGAGATCAGAGTAGACGGATTCAAAGAAATTATTGACGGAGGTATCTCACTTTATAATACCTATGGGATAAAAGCTGCAGCAGCATTTGATGCAAAAAATAACTTGATTCAGGAGATTGCAATACCCATCCGTTTACTGGGTATTGAGCCCTTCAGAACTGAACCTGTAACCTATGGAATCCGGATCAATGGATTTCTGGGATCTGCAGCAGTTCAGCAAAGGGATATGAATGCTTTTGATGATATGTATGGCGGAAGATTCGGTGGTAGAAACAATGGAAGATATGGTAGAAACTATGATGGAATGTACGGTGGGATGCCTTCCAGAAATTACCCTGCCGCCAGAATAGTCACATCGACAGAGTTTTTTATAAAAAGCACTTTGGCAGTGAAAAAATAAACTATCCCCATTCAGGAATAGCCTGAGGAAAATCAAAAAATTATAAACCAGATACAAACAAACATGAAAAAACTGTTAACCTTAAATAAACGGTTTTTATTTAAAGACGGTGAGACAGAAATCAAATTAGACCCGATAATCCTGAAAGCAGAAAGTAGAATGCTTTTTATAATTTCTCTAAACCATTTAAGGAAAAGAAATATGTGTTTTCATTCAACGGTTCAACCAATTACATCAATAATATTTCATACACTGATAATATAAAGAATACGGGTAAAAACTGGATCTTTTCACAAGGCTTAAATATGCAGATCAACCCGAACAAGAATCTTGAATTCAATCCTGGATTGAGATACAGCTTAAATACCAACACGAATGATGCAATTACTAATAACAATACAAAGGTTTCAACCTACTCTTTGAATTTTAGCAGCAGGGTTTACTTCCTTAAGTCATGGCTTGTAGGTTCTGATTTAAGTAAATCATTTAATAATGGATACAGTAGTTCATTAGCCGTTAATCCTTTTATTATCAATACTTATCTTGAAAAGCAATTCTTTAAAGATAAACGTGCTTCCTTAAGATTTCAAGGATATGACCTGCTGAATGAAAATACAAGTGTATCAAGGTCGGTTACAGGAAACGTAATTACTGATAGCCAAAGCAATCGCTTATCAAGATATTACATGCTAAGCTTTACCATGAGACTGCAAAAATTCAGCGGAAAACAGCCGGAGCAGCAACAAATGAGACCTGGAATGGGCAGGCCAGGAATGAGTCACTCAGGATTTTAAGACTTCTTAAAAAACGCAAAATAATATTAAGCCGCTCCTTACCTAAGGCAGCGGCTTTTCTTTTTTCCAATTCTATTTATGAATTTGATTGCAGAGGATAATCTCTATATTAGAATTCAGAAAACCACCTATTATGGAAAGAAGAAAGTTTATATCAAAGGGTCTGGCAGCAGGTGCAATAATACCGGCAACTTATGCCACCCTTCTAGGTTCAGAAGTTCAGGCTACTGAAAATGCGCCTAAAACTGAAGTCGAAGCGAATAAAATGGCTGAAGATGAAGGTATTATTATTGAAAGAAGCGTATCCGGAAGACCTCATGAAGGAAAAGTTCTGGCAGTAATTCAGCCGCATGTTGATGACTCAACATTATTTGCAGGCGGCACTATCGCAAAACTAATTAGTGAAGGTTATACCGGTTATCTGATCAGAACCACCAATGATGATGCGGCTGGCGGCGGAACAGATGGTGACAGGGTTCTGAACAATGAGAGAGATAATGATAAAGTGGCCAAAGTTTTGGGACTGAAAAAAGTATATAATCTTGGATATCGTAACCATCGCATGGATGAATATAATCCTCAGGAAATAAAAGGTAGACTGATATTCCTGTTCAGACTTTTGAAAGTTGATACCATTTTTAGTTATGATCCTTGGGGACATTACGAAGAAAATCCTGATCATTACGTAACTGCTCAAGCGGTTGAAGCTGCTAGATGGATGTCTGGAAGTGTCGATTACCCCGAACAACTTGAAACAGTTAAACCCTATGGAGTAAATGAGCGGTATTACTTCGCCAGAGGTCCGCAATTGGTGAACCGGATTGTTGATATATCGAAACATATCGATAAGAAAGTAGAAAGTAATGTGGTTATCACTACTCAGGGTCCCGGAGGTAATGCAGGTTCAAGGATAAGAAAGAACTTAGCAGAAAAAGGGAAGAAATTACCAATACTTGGCGAAACTGATGAAACTGCAGACTTTAATTATGTAAAACACTTTGTGCTTGACAAAGATTCTTTGACACAAAGAGGTACTCCATCAGACCGGGAAGTAGGTAAGAAGTACGGACTTGAATGGGCTGAAGCATACCACTATATTGGTAATCCGGTTTCAGTATTACCTGACTATATTGAGAAAAATGCTGTACCTAAATAGTTCAAAAATAAATTAGATCAGAACCTAAATTATATCAGGAAAAGCGATTAATATAATTTAGCATTCGTAACTTCTTGAAAAGAATATTCACCGTAATAATAATCTTAAACAAATGTCCCCCAAACTCATACTTTCTATATTTATCTGTACATTTTTCATTAACCCAAGATTAGTTAATGCTCAACCCAAAAAACCAAATATCATCCTTATTTACATTGATGATATGGGCTACGGTGATATCGGAATAACGGGGGCAAGTGCTTATCACACTCCCAACTTCAATCAATTGCAAAAGGATGGTGTCTTCTTTACCCAATTCTACTCGCCCCAGGCAGTTTGCACTGCATCACGTGCAGGCCTTCTTACCGGTACATATCCAAACAGGATCGGCCTTTTTGGTGCATTGAATCATTTATCTAAAACGGGACTAAACCCGGATGAGCAGACGATTCCTGAACTATTAAAAGATAAAGGATATAAAACTGCAGCATACGGAAAATGGCACCTTGGTCATTTACCTGAATTTCTGCCATTAAAACATGGCTTTGACGAGTTTTATGGGATTCCCTATTCAAATGACATGTGGCCAAATCACCCCACCGGAAAAAATTATTATCCACCTCTACCACTTATCGAAAATGAAACTACAGTAGAAACCAATCCTGACCAAAGTCAGTTTACAACCCGATTCACTGAAAAAAGCCTCAGTTTCATTGAAAAAAATAAAGCAAGTCCATTCTTTCTTTATTTAGCCCATCCTATGCCACATGTCCCTTTGTTCGTTTCTGATAAATTTAAGGGCAAATCAAAGCAAGGTCTTTATGGCGATGTGATCATGGAGTTGGATTGGAGTATCGGCCAGATCAGAAATAAGTTGAAGGAACTGAAAATAGAAGAAAATACCCTGCTCATTGTAACCTCAGACAATGGTCCATGGATTAATTATGGCAATCATGCAGGGAGCACTGGTGGACTGAGAGAGGGAAAAGGAACATCTTTTGAAGGCGGACAAAGAGTGCCATGCTTAATGGCATGGAAAGGTGTTATTCCAAGTGGCATTATTTGCAATAATCTAGCCTCTTCCATTGATATTCTCCCTACAATTGCTTCAATAACAGGTGGCAGACTATCTGGGAGAAAGATTGATGGAGTAAATATTTATGAACTGATGAAAGGCGACTTCAGTCAGAATCCACGGGATCACTTTTTATATTATTACAGAAAGAACAGTCTCGAAGCCATCAGAAAAGGAAATTGGAAATTAGTACTACCACATCATAGCAGAACTTATGAAGGATTCAAACCGGGAATTGATGGATTGCCGGGTCAAGTCAATGAAAATTATTTTGTTGAAGGAGGACTATATGATCTTAGAAGAGATCCCGGAGAAAGATATAATGTGAGAGGGGAATATCCTGAAATTGAGGCTGAACTTTTAAAAATTGCTGCCTCAGCAAGAGAAGACCTCGGAGATGATCTGACCAAAAATCCGGGAAAAAATAGAAGGCTTGCTTCGGTGAACCAATAAACCTATTATCAGTATTTTAATATTATATGCAATAAAATCAAATGTATAATCCTATCAAAAAAGCGAGAATTCAACTCCTTTTTCTATTTCTATCCATATATCTGTTTGATTCTGCATTGGCGCAGCCAAGAATTCATCCTTTTAATCCTTTACCTGAACAATGGGATGAAGCCATTCCTCTTGGCAATGGCATGCTTGGTTCACTGGTTTGGAAGAAAAACAACGTTTTACGCTTTGCTCTTGATCGAGCCGATTTATGGGACAGCCGACCGATGAAAGGACTTCACAGAGAGGAATTTAGCTATCAATGGATCGTCAATCAAAGGCTTATTAATGATTATAAACCAGTGCAGGAATATTTTGATCATCCATATGATAAGGAACCCGCTCCAACAAAGATTCCCGGAGCAGCAATTGAGTTCAATTTCACAAAAGAACTCAGCCTTTCGGATGCTAAATTAAACCTCAATGAAGCTACTTCCGAGATCAGTTGGAAGAACGGTACCCGACTGACTTCCTATGTACATGCTATAGATCCTGTGGGATGGTTCAGGTTTGAGAACCTTGAGGAAGATTTTGATATTGAATTGATTCCACCTGCTTATCAAGCTGCGGTCAAGATCAGCGGAGATCCTGTTGGGGGAGATGATCTTGGTCGCTTGGGATATGAACAAGGCAGTATAGATAGAAAAATCAATAGCATAAGCTATCACCAAAAAGGCTGGGGAGATTTCTCTTATGATGTAATCGTAACCTGGAAAAAGATAGATGCAACAACTGTAGAAGGTATCTGGACTATCCGAAGTAATCCCGATGTTTTCAAACAAAACCTTGATTTAATAAGTCTGCAGCAAAAGTTGAAGGCAGGTTATGCAGAGAATAGAAAAAGTCATTTGGCATGGTGGACAAAGTTTTGGGCCAAATCAGATCTTCAGATTCCTGATCAAATACTCCAACATCAATGGGAAATGGAGCAGTATAAATTTGGATCTACGGCCCGCCAAAATGCACCACCTATTTCTTTGCAGGCTATCTGGTCTGCTGATAATGGACGAATACCTCCTTGGAAAGGAGATTTTCATCATGACTTGAATACCCAGTTAAGCTATTGGCCATCCTATAGTGCCAATCACCTTGAAGAAGCAATGGGCTACCTGGATCACTTTGAAGCTAATAAGGAGAATTATAAACGATATACCAAATTATTCTTTGGCAAAGAAGGAATCGCAGTACCCGGAGTAACTACCCTCGATGGGACCGAAATGGGGGGATGGATCCAATACTCGCTTTCTCCAACAGTCTCTGCCTGGATCTCCCAGCATTATTACCTTCAATGGCGTTATAGCATGGATAGAGATTTCCTTAAAAACAAAGCCTATCCATGGATAAAATCCACGGCAACCTTTCTGGAACAAATTTCAGTATTGGATGCGCAAACAGGCAAGCGTAAACTCGTAATTAGTTCTAGCCCAGAGGTTAATGATAACAAAAGCAGCGCCTGGTTTACCCAAACAACAAATTACGACCTATCACTCCTGAAGTTTAATTTCAAAACAGCATCTGAACTGGCAAGAGAATTAAACTTGCAAGAAGAAGCTGAACATTGGGATAAAATCTCTGAGCAATTACCCGAACTTGCTATTTCAAAAAACAATGAATTGATGATTTCTCTTGATTTTCCATACAGCGAATCTCATCGTCATTTTTCAAACACCATGGCCATCCACCCATTAGGGCTGATCAAATGGGAAGATTCGGATCAGGCAAAAAATATAATCCGGTCGAGTATTAAATTATTGGATGATGTTGGTCCAAAATTATGGTGCGGATATTCTTATGCTTGGCTTGGAAACCTCAAAGCGAGAGCAAAAGACGGAGAAGGCGCTGCAAAAGCATTAACTATTTTCTCTACTGCATTCTGTTCAACTAACAGCTTCCATTTAAATGGAGACCAGACAAAATCCGGCTACTCCGATTTTGTTTATCGTCCCTTCACTCTGGAGGGAAACTTTGCTTTCGCTGCAGGAATACAGGAAATGCTGATCCAATCTCACGCAGGCTTTCTGGAGGTATTTCCCGCAATTCCTGCCAACTGGAAGTCAGCATCATTCAAAACCTTAAGAGCCGAAGGTGCATTCCTGGTAAGTGCTGAAAAGGAAAACGGAAAAGTTAAATCATTAAATATCTATTCTGAAAAAGGTGGAAGTCTAAAAGTAAAATCACCTTTCTGGAAGTTTGAACAGGAGATTACCGGGAAAGTAAAAATCAGAGAATCTGAAAAGGGTTTTGTCCAGATTGATTTTGAGCCAAACAGCAATATTATAATGAAAGCAATTTGATATTTGGCTGCACAAAAAAAATAAGGGCTCTGAATTTACAGAGCCCTTATTCATTTATATGAATTTTGCAATTCAGAATAGCATTACTTTAACTTAGAAAAGTCCATTGGTTTCATATATACGGATTCCACTTTTTCAACCAATTTACCGTTTACTTCAGATGCTGTGCTGGCTTTTATCCATTCGGGATCCTTACGAAAATTTTGCCAGGCCAATTTGCCTGCTTCTTCATTTTCATAAGCCAGAAAATACAGAAGTTTTGCTTGCACAGCTGGATCTTTTTCTATGGTTGTAAAATAAGCTACATTCTGCATCCCATTATTTTTGAAAATCTTCATGGTATGATCTCTAAATCTGCTTTCAAGATTCTGAAGCTTTTCAGGCATTGCAGTGTAGATACGCATTTCGAAAGTACGCATTGCAGATCCTTTTGAAGGTTTAATTTTAGGTGAAAAATCTGTCGCCTTAAGAAAATATATATTGGATCTTGCAATTATTTTTCCGTTTTCTTCAGATTTTTTCGCAGCTTCTTGCCATTGTGGATCTTTTCCGAACTCTTTCCAGGATGCATCTCTAGCCTCCTTATTTGGGTATGCCATCAGATAGTAGAATGCGTTATCCGGATTATTGGTCGGGATCCAGTAACCCAGGCCGTCAATTCCATGTTTTTTAAACAAAGGAACAGTATGATCTCTAAACCTGTCAATTAAAGCATCTAGTTTTCCGGGATTGCAATAGTATACTCTTAATTCAAAGTAACGATTATCTGTTTTTTTAGCAAAACTTAACTGGGAAACCAGAAGCAGGAAAAAGAATAGTAGTTTTTTCATATTTAATTAAGAAAATAGAATATTATAAATGATTGTTTAAAAGCTTTTAGTCTTGGCCTGAAAATTTTAGCGCACCATTTTAGATGATATTTATGATTTGGCAAAACCTTTGTTGAATTCAGTTATTTACGATGCGACAAATTAGCAATAAAATTAGCACAATTCGTAATGGCTTGTTGAATATTTTGTCCCATTATTTGCAGGATGGAATACCTAACAAGAATATTCCATGACCATAGTAAATTAGGAAAGCTTTCAGATTATTTAATGTCGTATTAAAACAAAGTATTATTTTCTTTACATGATTTATTGTTTCTGCACCTTTCACTACAATATTTCACTTCCTCCCAATTCTTATTCCATTTTTTTCTCCATGTATAGCTTTTATTACATACCAAACAAATTTTATAGGGAAGATCTTGCTTTTTTCCTTTTTTCACCAATTACTATTAATACTTGTTTAAGATTTGTTCAGATCCTGTTAATTTTCAGTTTGTGAGAGCCATTATTCTAAATAAATCTGCATTACTTACCAAGAAACTGTTTTCCAAGGCAAATTGTTCAATTTTTGCGGTTATTAAATTGCTTTCCCGAGTATTGAGTATGAAAATTGAACTTTCACCAAAAGAAAATAGACGTTCTTCTGCCTCGAGCATTCTTTGATAATCCTTAACCAGATTATTTATTAATCCGGTTTGTTTTCTAAATGATGCTTTCTCTCCTATCTGTGAATCAATCTTGTTTTTGATTTGTAATCGTTCTTGTTGAAGTTCAAAATTAGTCTCCTGCACTTTAAACTTTGCTAAATTAAGAGCGCCCCTTTCTTGGCGAAGAAATACAGGGAATGAAAAATTAATCCCGAATTTATAATCATCTGGACGAAAAGAGTCAAAATATGAAGGTCCAGAAAGAAAATTATACCCCAAATCAATTTTTGGAAGCAGAAAATTTGCTTTCAGTTTTCTTTCAACATTGAGCATATCTATTTTAGTTTCCAGCATCCTAAGCTTAGGATGGCCTGAAATAATATCTTGAGTATCGTATAAGTCACGGGTACTTAAAATTTCCTCTATGTTACTAGTTAGGTTTCTTTCAGGTTTAAGTGTTTCTGCCGGTTCAACTGGTGTTCCGTTTATCCACAGATAATTGGCAAGCTCAAGCCTAGATTTAAATAATTTAAGTACTGCATTTTCTAAGTTCAGTTGACGGTTTTTAACAGAAATACCTATCTCTATACTATCTATTGCAGGCTTATCCCCTTGTTCTATAAGTTTTTGCACCCCTTTGTACCGTTCTTGCGCATAAGAGAGATATTCTTTATACATCTCAACTTCATTGAAATTCCTTAACCAAGAAAAATAAGCAATTGATGAGTTATACAAAACCTCCAAACTGAGCAATTGCTGCTGTGATTCACTAAATTGAATTTGCAATTTGGCATTTCTCAGATCTGCCATTCTTTGGTTAATAAATAAACCCTGTGCCAAAGGAACGCTAATACCAAGAGAAGTAATTCCCTCATTGGGAACTGAATTTTGTGGATTTAAAAAAATTCCTTCATTGTCATCAAATGCCGCCTTTATTTCAATTCCATACCACGTAGGTATATTAAAACTACTGTTTAAAATAGAATAGTATTCAGTACCTCTAAACTGCTTATTATCAAAATCTATTTCAATTTTAGGGTCAAATCCACCCCTTGCCTGCATCAAAACAGCTTCAGCTTTGTCAATTTCAAGATTTGCGCGACTTACAAGCGGGTGATATTTTTTAACATAGCCCAAATACTCTCTGAAACTCAGTGTTTCCTGAGCAAATTCCTGAGAATAAACTGGAAAATTGATTAAAATGAGAAAAACAAAAAGCATATAAATTAGTCTCATCGCTTACTTCTTTTCATTGTTTTTATCTGGTACTATATTATTTGTAGCTTGAGCAGTATAATAATTTGGCGGGAAACCATTAAGGTTCCGCCATATCTCATACCAAATCGGTACATTTTCCAATAAGGCTATGGTTTGTGTACCAGCACCAATACTCAATTGTTCAGGCCAGGGCTCTTCATCTTTATCGGGTGAAACCAAAATTCTGTATTTACCATTCGGACTTATGTAGTTTTCTATAGCTACTACTCGCCCACCAAACGTGCCGTATGACATACCCGGCCATCCGGAAAATACAATTGTAGGCCATCCGTCAAACCATACCCTGATTCTGGAATCTCTTTTTATCAGGGGAAGGTCAATTGGATCTACATAAGTTTCTACAGCAATATCATAACCGGCAGGCATTATACTAACGACCGCTGTTCCTTCTTTAATCGTTTCTCCAATACCGCTAACTAAAGTCTTATTAATATATCCACTTTGAGGCGCCCTGATATAATATAAACCATTACGTATGCTGTAGTTTATGTACTGATTTTCAAGTTTTGTGACCTGGGCCTCAGCATCATATAAATTACTGAGGGTAGCATATTTATCGCTATTGGTTTTGGATATTTTTTCGGTATATTCTGCCTCAATTCGGTTTATTTCTAAACTGGAATTAATAAGTTCATTTTTAGAAGTAAGTAACTTATTCTGCTGAGTAATAATTTTTGCCTGAGATTCCTGAAATTTAAGTCTTTTTTCCTCTACATCTGAAAGTGGTTTCAGTCCGTCACGATTTAGTGTTTGAGCCCTATCAAATTGCGTTTGGGCAATAATAAGTTGCGTATTAACTGCTACAAGATCCATACTGTCACTTTTTACTTTCAATTGAGCCTGCTTTATCATATTCAATGCTTGTTCAAGTTTAAGCTTAAGTTCCCTGCTCAACGACTCCTTCTGGCTTTCTAAAGCAAGAACTTTGTCATCATAAGAATCAAGTGCCATCTTTTTTGAGTTAACCTGAAGTTTCGTATTTTCCAAAAGATTGGGATCAAAATATTCCTCTTTAATTTCAGATATGAATACAATGGTATCACCCTTATTTACAAAATCACCTTCTTTCACATGCCACTTTTCAACTCTTCCTGCAATTGCCGAATGAATAGTTTGTGGGCGTTGGTCGGGCTTCAATGTGGTAACAGAGCCATTGCCTCTAATATTTTGTGTCCATGGTAAAAACAGCCCAATAAAAGTTACAAAGCAAATAAGCAATATTATCCTATTTAGGATTTTGTAATGTGGTCTGTTGTTAAGTACCCTGATTGTCTCATATCCAGTATCATTTTCCATTCGCACCGGGTTATTGTTAGATATATTAAGCATGGCTGATGGTTTTTATATCCTTAATAATTTCTCCATTGTTCATATCAATTTCTCTGTTGCAGGCTTTTTTCCAGTACTCATCAACTGATGACACAATAACTGTCCAATCATTTTCAGGACTAACAAGAAAGTCTATTATTTGTCTTGCAGTCTTAGGATCCATGCTAATTGTTGGTTCTTCCAGAAATAGAACTTTGGGGCGGTTAATTATGGCTCTTGCAATTATTATTTTCTGGATTACAGATCTTGTTAACTGCCTACCATCTGAATTTATAATTGTATCTAGCCCGATTGGAAGCCTTTTTACTATAACCGTTAATCCTACTGCATTTAAGACCCAATTTACATCCTCATTGCCAACTTTGGGGTTATTAAAAGTAAGGTTTTCTAATAAGGTTCCCTCAAAAAGAGTATCCTCCTGCATAACAACCCCGGTAAAATTGTTATAATAGCCCCTTTCTGATTTTTTTATTATGCTTTCATTAACATATATAATTCCCGAAGTAGGAGAGAGAAATCCTGAAAGTAATCTAACCAGAGTGGTTTTTCCAGAGTTATTTGCACCTGTAATAAATACCTTTTCGCCAGGAGTAATTTTTAAATTTATGTTTTTAATAATATCCTTTTCATCATCAGGATATCTATAGCACATATCAGCTGTTTCTATAGTTAAATGAGTTTCTAAGGTTTCTGACTTAGAGTTTTTTATATTTTCATGAATTTCTAGGTCGGTTATCAAACCAATTTTTTCTACAGCTGTTAATACATCATACAAAGTTTGCAGTCCGACAATCAATTTTTCAATAGAATTGATGATTAATAATATTATAATTTCTGCTGCAACAAACTGACCAATATTCATTTTTTGGTCCAAGACTAAAAAACCTCCTACAAATAAAAGTCCGGCAGTAATGAATACTTTGTAGACTATAAGTTGTGAAAATTGTCGTTGGATTACATTAAAGTGTTTTTCACGAAACTTTAGGTAATTATTCACCAATTGATCATTCTTATTTAAAGCATATTCAAAATTGTTTTTATTTATAAAGCTGTTTTTATTGCGCGCAATTTCCTGAAGCCAGTAAGCTACCTTGTATTTAAATGTAGATTCCATTAAGCTGGTGTGTAAGCCCTCATTGAAGGAAAATTTATAAATCACATATAGAATTATGAGGAGGACTATGCCAAATATTATGAAAAAAGGGTGATAAAGAGAAAGCAGTACAAGACCTAAACCTACCTGTAAAAGAGCAGTTGTGAAATCAAGTAAAAGTTTTGATATACCCTTTTGTATTGCAAGGGTATCAAAAAATCGGTTCGCAATTTCTGGAGGATATTTATCATAAATCGCGTTAAAAGAAATTTTCGGTAAGCGATATGCAAACTCAAAAGATGATCGGATAAATATTTTTTGCTGAAGGCTTTCAGTAATTCTTAGTTGCATGAGAGTCAGAATACCAACCAAAGCTACCCCCAGAGTTACCATTAATATGAGCACCTTCCATGAAATGCTAATCTGACCTCCCTGAATAAAATTCACAATCGCTTGAATTCCTAATGGCAGTGAAAGGCTGATCAGGCCAGAGAATGCTGCATAAATAATAATTTGGTAGATATCTTTTTTATCAAGCTTCAATAAGTTATAAAAGCGTTTTAAAGGTGTCATATAAGCTTTCTTAGAATGGTTTTCACCAAATTTATATAAAAATCTGCGGGCGATACAAATTCATTACAGTTTGTGATCGTTTTAAAATGTTGTCTTAAAAAATGCTGATGCAAGGCTCCTTCTACGATATTACTGGCAAGACTCTCAGGATAAGAATAATGCGGGTTAACTTCTTTTATTATTTCAGCTAGTCTGTAAATAACCCGTTTGTAAATCTTAAAAAAACCCTCTCGGTTTTCGTCATCAACTTCTTTGGTCAAAAATGTTTTAGTAAAATCTGAAATTATGATTCTTTTTAAGATAGATTCATTTATGTAATCACTTGATAGATCATCAACTGTGTCCTCAGTTACCAGTACTATGGCCTTTAATAGCCGGACGGTGGCATCCTTTAAATTTGCGGTTTCAAAAACAAGCCTGCATTCCATCCAGCTCCAATACCATGACGAAATGTAAAGCAAGAATTTATGCTTGTTTTCAAAATACCGGTAAATGGAACTTTCATTGGTCTGAACTTTTTCACCCAGTTTCTTAAAAGTAAAGGCTTCAAAACCAATCTCATCTATTAAAAGTATGCCTTCATTCACAATATTTTTTCCTAATGTAGTGCTTTCAGGATCTTTCAAGAAAATCCCTTCTTGTATTTCCGGTTTTATATTATGAAGTAATGCTTTCATATTTGAATATTTTACATGCAAATGTAATAGTATTACTATTATTATATTTAATTAATACAATGTATTACAGAAAAATGACAGAAAACAGGTGATGTCTAAATGGCAAAATTCATCTGTAGTATTTGGCAAGAATTTTTTTAAGCCTGTACAAGAATGGAGTCATAAGACCCCATAAGTTAAAATATTTAATTAAAATTGGTCCCGGCGGAAATCCCCTCCTGAACGAGTACTCGGGCGGGGAACCCACATCTAATTTTAGGAAACTTTTATTCTATCCCCGTCCGAACGGCCTTCTGCCGGGCGGGCGTTGAACTACGTGGGTAATTTTGATTTTAAATATCTTCTCCCTGCAGAAGTTTTAAAATACTTCTCCCTCGTGATCGCTTCGGA
>Ga0105055_10005331_pt1 | contig 18200 bp, 16 predicted proteins | sample BON03_FD_78090 | JGI IMG/M metagenome (GOLD analysis project Ga0105055, IMG submission 78090) | Freshwater microbial communities from Lake Bonney liftoff mats and glacier meltwater in Antarctica - BON-03 | ecosystem: Environmental > Aquatic > Freshwater > Ice > Glacier meltwater | place: Lake...
ACTTGGGGCTGGTTTTCCTATGATCCTGATCTGAACCTATTTTATTATGGCAGTGCAAACCCTTCTACTTGGAATCCTGTTCAACGTCCAGGTGATAATAAATGGTCAATGTCATTATTTGGTCGAGATTTAGATAATGGTATGGCGAAATGGATCTATCAAATGACACCCCATGATGAGTGGGATTACGATGGGGTCAACGAATTAATTTTGGCCAATCAAACAATAAAAGACAAAATGCGTAAAACAGCGGTGCACTTTGATCGTAACGGTTTTGCATACACCATGGACCGACGTTCTGGGGAATTACTCGTTGCACAAAAGTTTGATCGGTCAGTGAACTGGGCTAGCAGTATCAATATGAAAACGGGTTACCCAGAACGCGTTATCAAATATTCACCTGATTATAATGGTGAAGATGAGGTGACGACTGGGATCTGTCCGGCAGCCTTAGGTTCAAAAAACCAACAACCTGCTGCTTATTCACCTCGAACGGGACTTTATTATGTGCCCACCAACCATTTATGCATGGATTCTGAACCGTTTGAAGTTGAATATCTATCAGGTCAACCTTATGTTGGTGCGACATTAAATATGTACCCAGCACCTGGTGGCACACACTTAGGTAACTTCATTGCTTGGAATGCACGTGTAGGTATGATCATGTGGTCTAACCCAGAACGTTTCTCGGTATGGTCTGGTGCCTTAGCTACGGCTTCAGATCTAGTATTTTATGGCACATTGGAAGGTTATCTGAAAGCACTTGATGCCAAAACTGGTCGTGAATTGTGGCGATTCAAAACAGCATCAGGCATCATCGGTAACGTCAACACATACCAACATGCTGATAAACAATACATCTCTATTCTCTCTGGTGTTGGTGGTTGGGCTGGCATTGGTATGGTCATGCCAAGCTTGGATAAAGACTCGGATGGCGATGGTGCTGTTGGTGCTTACCGCGCTTTGTCTAGTTGGACAAACTTGGGTGGTGTTTTAAGCGTATTTAGCTTATCGGGCTTAAACGATTGATTTCAATTCTAACACTCAGAATCTATCGGTAAAGTTACCTTGTGTCTCACTTCGCTTTAGTTTAATTCGGTATTGTGCAGTACCGACTTTATGACGCTCATATCAGAATTATTGGGTAACAATGTGCCGTGAACATCAAAAGTAGGTGTGCTAATACTTCGTGAGGGATAGTCGGACTGAGCTAATGAGCTAACTTAGTAAATAATTCTTCCCTTCTTTTACCATCTTCATCAATGAAATATTCTGTGAAGTTAATATTTTCTCAGTTGAGCTCTTACTTTTTTGCAAGAACCACAAATTGTTAACGAATAGATGATTGACTGATTGTGAAGTTCATCGTAACTATAGCCATTAATGATATTATTGCTTTGTTGATACCAATTAAAGTCACCATAAGCAATAAGGGTTATAAATAGAAATTTTTTTATGATTGAATAAATCCGCGTATTAACCAAGCTTTACTTCCACATAACATCAGCCTGTTCTTTTGCTGCCGCAGCAAGAAGGGTTAACAATGGTAATGCGCGATTATGCATACTCACTTTAGCTTCGCCATCATTTATGTCTTGTGATGACATTTGTTCTGCTTTAGCTTCTAGACCACCCTTCAGTAGTGTGATCGCTTCAGGCACATCGACAGCTAGAATGGCACTTGGAACTGTTCCACTGTGGCCCATCATTTTCAATAAAGACAAAGCTATATCTCCAAACATCGTAATGTCGGCATAAGCTTTTGTTGTAAACGTCACCAACATATCACTCTCCTTCTCTTTAAAATAAAAAATAGTATTGAGTCTTAAATTCATACTTGCATTATCAATGCTAAATACTTGATACACTTATCAAGTGTAGTGTAATTAAGCAGGCTTATAAATAGGTCGATTGTAACAGCCCGTAAAGATGTTCGAACGCCTAGATTTTCTCTTGCTCCTTCATCTAATTGAAATAAATGTGCTCTATACTGTTGCTCGTAACGCATTAATTACGAAAGTGATGACTATATACAGTTGTCATTATTAAGAATATGATAAAAGGTCCCATAGCAGGAACTGGAAAAATAACAGAATAAAGACATAATTTTATCTGTGATTCGGTGATTAAAAGTTCTCCGCTCTTAATTCAAAGTCATGTTTGTTATTACAGCGACACATGAACACCTTGAAAATGATTTTGATGAAACAACATCTCAATATTTTATTCTCAAAAAAAGGAATTGATATGACAAGCTCAAAACCAATATTTAGTATCTTTATAGCTATGCTATTTTTAACGAAGTTACGTTGAAGTCATCAGAAATAAACGTTGAGACTTACAAAGGTATTGTGCAACTAAGTGGTTTTGTTAGCTCACAAGTTGATATCAATACGGCAATGAATGTAGCACAAAAAACACAAGGCGTTAAAAACGTCCATAATTCTATGAAAGTGAAGTAACTATCGATCATCTTTCCTAACATTAAATCTAGCTTAATAAAAAGATTTAATAACTGAAAATTTTAAATAAGTTAGATTTATTGTGGTAATGGGTTAATTTTTCCTGTACCACAACACACCGGCTAGAGATAATCAGGCAAACGTTGTTAATTTAATTTTTATATTAAATATGGACAGTATATAACCATTGTTCCCACTTATTTGCAGCAGCATTATTAAAGTAAAGTGACAATAAGTATGATTAATTCAGATCTACAGCATATGAATTTAATAGTTCAATAGGAATAATATCGGTAGCTTTTTGATGCATGCTTTTTGATACATGCTTTTTAAAAACAACTTGACAGCCACACCATATTCATAAGCTTTTAACCAACGCAATATGCATAAACTCTATCCATTACTAGGTTTTAAAACCTGAAAACCATAGGTCACTATTGGTGTTGATAAGTTATTGCCTTTAAAACGTGAGTATTCAAGGAAGTAGTGAGCCACCTCAATACAAACTGTATGAGAACTAATATCTTCGTCTTAGGTATTGTAATAACCATCACATAAAAAACCGGTCACTGGATCATCATTACATAACTCTAATTTTTCACCAAAGACATTACGTGACGCACTTATTTCCATTATTCACCGGGTCTTCTTAGCATTTTACGAACCTCACCGACATGCATTTCTTCTTGTGAAATTAAACGACGTGCATATTCCTCCAACAACACACTTTTTCCGTCAACTAAATTCAATAGTTGATGATATGCCGATAAAGCGACTAATTCATGTTCCAAAGATTCACGTAAAATATCACCAATGTCATGTTTATGGGTTTCAAGTAAAGAACCGATTCCTAATGAAGGATGATGATCAAGATGAGTGATTAATTCACCGGCCTCATGAGCATGTACAAGCGACTCGTCAGCTTGACTACGCATCCATGACACAATAGGAATGCGCCCATATCCAAAGACCATCAAAGAATAATGGCAATAACGAACAACACCCGCTAGTTCGGTCTCAAGAATTTCATTTAATACGGCAATAACAGCATTTTTATCAAAACTTGACTCAGACATTAACTTCTCCTCACATTAAAGATTTAGATGCTGGAAATAATTACTATTCTAAGGCTATTTGGCCAACAATTTCATGGTCAATCGCTAAGGCAGAAACCGCCAAAGTCATTCGAATCTCAAATTTCTCTGTACCATTCAAAGAACCTTGTTCAATGGCCTTGAGCACGGCATGCTCAATTTCTCGTTGCGATGTTATTCCCACTTTTTTTAAATATTTTCTGATTTCCATGTTGAAGGTATCATCGTTCATGGTTATATCTCCTATTAGGCGATGCTAGAAAGGATTTATTTTTAGGTTTAATCGTATTTAATATATTTAAACCTAGGATCATCGGGCGTTCCCTCCAATGCCCCATCTTCTTTTCCTGGTTGCCACATGATCACGTCTTCGATTTTTTTAGCCAATTCAAAGTCTCTGTTGGTAATGCCTTTTGCAGCGTGATTAGTTAATTTAACAATCACAAACGCATAGGAAATACTCATGTCTGGATGGTGGAACGCAGCTTCAGCTAGGTGACCAATGGTTGTTACCAGTATTAAAGTACTTTTCCAACCGCTGGTTTTATATTTACGTCGGATCCAGCCATTTTCAAGATACCAGTAAGGGAGCTCCGTTTTTAATCGTGCCTCAACCTCTTCATTGGTATATATTTGTTCGTCTTTTACTTGTCTCCAGCTCATGACACCTCTCCTTAAAGATAAGAACTGCCTCAATCTAGTAGATCATATTTTGAATATTTTGTCAACAATCACTTTTAGCTGAAAGTTTTAGCTAACAATACCCCAACAAGAACCTTTAAATTTTTGGCCTTTAAGGTTATAAATGCATTCTGTTATGCTCATAGTAGAAGTAATGGTAGAAAGTTCATAATAGCTAAGGTTGCAACGATAGATCGAGAAAAATAGTACTTAACTCAAGAAATGACAGAAACATCTTCGTTAGAAATAAACCATCACGATCTATCTTATTTTGTTTGTCACGACTTGAAATAAAATAGATTGTCCCCCAATTTCTAATTGTGCAATTGCACTGTTATTCATAACAATAAGGATATTTGAAAATGACTGAACCAGTAGAGTTAAAAGTGGCATCAAAAGAATCAGTAGCGTATCTATTAGCAAAAGAAATAAGTCAATTGAAGCATGATGATCCTAATTTTAGAAAAGAATTTTTAGACTTTTACTCGGAGTGCTTAAAAGCAGCTAAAGGTCACCGGAAAATATCTGAGTAACCAAACTATAAAAAGTTCGCCTAATATTAACGTATATAAACAACCCCCTTACGGGGCTTTTTATTGGAATGAGCCTTGATTACTCAGTTATTTATTCTAGATGCCGGAGTGCTTCAACAATAGTCGTAAAAGCTGATGATGGCTGGTGACGATTAGGATAATAAATATGGTAACCAGCAAAAAATGGACACCAATCTTCCAAAACCCTTACCAACAAGCCTTTATTAATATATTCCTCAACCATCTCATAGGGAATATATGCAACGCCGAGGTTAGCTAGTGCAGCTTCTATTGCTAGATAACTACTATTAAAAGTGACTTGGCCTGGAACTCGTATGCTGATCTCAGCGTGATCTCTTTCAAACTCCCATGAATAAATAGCGCCGAATGTGGGTAGTCTATAATTTATACAATTGTGTGTTTTTAAATCATCTGGCGTGGTCAGTATTGAAGCTTTTTTAAAGTATTCTGGAGAACCAACAACGGCCATTTGTAGTTCGGGTGAAATGCGAATCGCAATCATGTCTTTTGGAACAGATTCGCCTAATCTGACACCCATATCATATCTTTCAGCAACGATATCTATCAGTTTGTTATCGATCGTTATTTCTACATTTAGATCAGGATATTTTTTGAGTATGCTCGCTAACTTGGGCCATATATACATTTTTACAGCGTGTTCAATAGCATTTATTCTTATTGTGCCTGAAGGGCTGCCGCTTAATTCGCCAATAACTGAAAGTTCTTCGTCAATTTCGTCAAGTCTAGGGCCTATTTTGGCCAGCAATCGTTGCCCTGCCTCCGTCGTTGAAACACTTCGTGTGCTGCGTGCAAGTAAACGAATACCTAATTTTCTCTCCAAACCACTAATTGCGTGGCTTAAAGCAGATTGAGATATACCCAATTTTGCTGCTGCTTTTGTGAAACTGCCTTCTCTTGCTACAGCTATAAAACCGACTAGGTCGTTAAGATTGTCACGAAGCATGTAATCACCTACTTATACAAATGAATTTATTTCATAAGTTTAGTATAAGATTTTTATATACTCAGGTAAAGCTAGTTGTAAGTGAGATATCATTCAAACGATTAGTGAGTATTATTCATAAGTCTATCCATGATTAGCCCCCTAATTAATTTACCTGTTAACTGTTAAACTAACGCTAAAGATTTGGTCTTACAGGGGTTTCTCATTATTTATTAATCTGCCGCATAAAATTCAGCAATTAAAATGTGAACCTATCATATAAATTGAAGTTCTTAACCTTATCTTAACCAACAAAATGTTAAGCTACAGTTATCATAAAAGTTGCTCTTATTTGCCACGATAAATAAATAAATATGGTTATTTAAAGACTAAATTCATGTTCAATACAAACAACACCTATTATTAATTCCAAATAAAAAATCTTGATTAATCAAAACCTTGAACATCTAGCACTTTTTACACATCAACTATCCCCGAGGTGACAAATGAAAACAATTGCTTATGCCGCACAATCTCCTGACGCTCGTCTTGCTCCCTTTAAATTTGAGCATCGATCGCTTCGTCACAACGATGTTGCGATGGAAATTCTTTACTGTGGTGTATGCCATTCAGATCTTCATATGGCACGTAATGACTGGAATTGGTCAAACTATCCTATCGTACCTGGTCATGAAATAGTCGGACGGGTGATTAATATAGGCGATAAGGTCACGCGTTTTAAAGTAGGTGATCATGTTGCTGTTGGTTGTATGGTTGATAGCTGCCAAGAGTGCAACGAATGCCATAATGATTTAGAACAATATTGTAGTAAAGGTCATACTCTGACATATGGCTCGCCAGATCGTATTGATGGCAAAATCACCCACGGTGGTTATTCAAAACATCTAGTCGCACGAGAAGAATTTGTATTGAGCATTCCAGAAGGTCTCGATTTATCTCGCGTAGCGCCATTACTTTGTGCAGGAATTACCACTTATTCTCCTTTAAGAACATGGAATGTGGGTCCCGGCAGTCGTGTCGGTGTCATTGGTATGGGAGGTCTGGGTCATATGGCGATCAAACTTGCTGCAGGCTTAGGTGCTCATGTTACGGTAATCAGTCGCTCTCAAAACAAAGAGTCAGATGCAAGAGCCTTAGGTGCTGACAAGTTTTTATTGTCTACTGATGAAAATTCGATGGCTAACGCAGCATCAAGTTTCGATTTAATTATTGATACCATCCCTGTCAAACATGATCTTAATCCCTACCTTCCCTTACTAGTGCTTGATGGAACCTTAGTGTTTGTTGGCCAGGTCGGTCCTGTTGATGAGATTAATACTATGCCGATGATTTTGGGTCGTCGTCGCCTTGCAGGCTCGTTAATAGGTGGTATCAAAGAAACACAAGAAATGCTTGATTTTTGTGGACGTATGAACATCTTACCTGAGTGTGAGATGATTCGGATGGATGAGATTAATGAAGCTTTTGAACGTATGGAAAATTCAGATGTACGTTATAGATTTGTTATTGATATGGCTTCGCTTTCAACATAAACACAATATTTTAAGAACATTTAATTATGAAAATAATATCCTTGGTAATTATTTCTGCCTTATCATTGTCACTTGTGGCGTGTGATGAAAGTAATACTCAAGTTATCGCTTCAATCCAAGCGTCTGCACCTGTAGAAGTTGACGTTGCGTTGCCACTCAAACACAACTTGACTGATTGGGATGAATTTACAGGTCGCTTTGAAGCCATTAATACGGTAGATATGCGTGCGCGAGTTACTGGTTATTTAGTTGATAAGAAGTTTAAAGATGGCCAAATGGTTAAAAAAGGCGATGTTCTTTTTGTCGTTGACCCTCGTCCATTCGAATACAAATTACAACGGGCCAAGGCCGAGTACTCATTAGCAAAGACAGAATTCGAACGTGCTAAAAAACTACGCGATATGCGTGCCGTGTCAGAAGAAGAGCTCGAACGACGCAACCAAGAGCTACAAATTGCCAAATCATCATTGGATGAAGCTGAATTACAAAAATCATTCACCCAGATTATTGCGCCTATAGATGGCAAAATAAGTGATAGTTTTGTCGATGTGGGTAATATGATCGAAGAGAATAATACCCTTCTTACTCGCATTGTTAGTACCAATCCAATACATTTCAGATTTGAAGGTTCACAAGGTCAATTGCTGAAATATCTTCGACTTGATCGTGCTGGCGAACGTCCTAGCAGTGATACAGCACCTAATCCTATATACATCAAATTGCTTGATGAGGATAAGTATTATCACCAAGGTACAATGGACTTTGTCGATAATATTGTTGATACCGGAACTGGCACAATCCAAGCGCGCGCTATCGTAGAAAATAACGATGGCATCATCTACCCTGGTTTATTTGGCAACGCACGATTATTAGGACGTTCTGAATATCAGGCCATTCTTTTACCAGAAGGTGCAATCAATACCGATCAGAATAAGAAATTTGTTTATGTTATTGATAAAGACAATATAGTTAAACGTGCTTATATATCAGTGGATACTATTCTTGATAATGGATTAATTGTGGTGTCAAAAGGTTTAGAAGGTGGTGAACGTGTCGTAATCAACGGTATTCAACGGATACGAAGTGCTAATCAACAAGTAACACCAGTGAATACACCAATAGTATGGAAAGACATCGAGACGATTGTTAGATCTGGCGAGCCTGAAACCAATCTGTCCTCGAATACCAAACAATACGGACGTTATAAATGAATTTCGCTAAATTCTTTATTGATAGGCCAATATTTGCCTCGGTGTTGTCAATTATATTGGTTATCATCGGCGCTTTAGCCTATTTAGGTCTCGCTGTAGAACAATATCCACAGGTTGCGCCACCTACCATTCAAGTTTCAGCGAATTACCCTGGCGCTACGGCTGAAACCGTTGCCAATACCGTTTCGACCCCGCTTGAACAAGAAGTCAATGGTGTTGAGGGTATGCTTTATATGTATTCTCAAGCGACATCTGATGGCAGCGTAACGCTCACTATCACCTTTGAATTGGGCACTAATTTAGATACTGCCCAAGTACTGGTTCAAAACCGTGTGGCGATTGCTGAACCGCGTTTACCTGAACCGGTAAGAAGATTAGGCATAACAACCAAGAAAAACACCCCTGATTTGATGCTTGTTATCAATATGTTTTCGTCTGATGGCACTTATGATCAAACATATATTGGTAACTACGCCGTATTAAATGTGCGTGATCGTATTCGTCGTATTGAAGGTGTGGGTGAGGCACGTATATTTGGTGCATCTGAATATGCCATGAGAATATGGTTGAAACCAGACTTGCTCCAATCTTACGACATCGCTGCTGGTGATGTGCTGGCGGCATTACGATCTCAAAATATTCAAGTGGCTAGTGGTACCTTAAACAGTTCACCTCAACCTAAACAAAACTACTTCGAATACACGATTCAAACTCAAGGTCGCCTCAAATCACCTGAAGAATTTGGTAATGTCATCGTTAAAACGGGTGAAGACAGCCGTATTGTTCATCTTCGTGACATCGCTCGTATTGAACTAGGTGCACAAGATTATGTAACGCGCGGTTATCTTGGTGAATATCCTGCTGTTGCCGTGCCGGTTTATCAACGTCCGGGTTCTAATGCTTTAGAAACATCAAAAGCCATTATTGCTGAAGTGGAAGATATTGCTAAGGATTTCCCACCAGGCCTAGATTATGAAATTGCCTATAACCCAACAGAATTTATCGAACAATCGGTAACCGCGGTTAAACATACCGTTTATGAAGCCGTATTTTTAGTTGTTATCGTAATATTAATATTTTTACAAACATGGCGAGCAGCGATAATCCCTATCATCGCGATTCCTGTTTCATTGATTGGTACCTTCGCAGTTATGTCTGCAATGGGGTTTTCATTAAACAATCTGACATTATTTGGTCTGGTGCTCGCGATAGGAATCGTAGTGGATGATGCCATTGTTATTGTTGAAAATATGGAACGGAACCTTCGTAAAGGCATGACCCCAAAACAAGCTGCACGCAAAACAATGGATGAAGTAGGTTCGGTGCTTATTGCAATGGGCCTCGTTTTAGCCGCGGTATTCTTGCCAACATTATTCCTAGAAGGAATTTCAGGAAAATTCTATCAAGCGTTTGGTTTGACTATTGCTGCAGCAACCGTTATTTCAGTGTTTATATCATTAACATTATCGCCTGCTTTGGCCGCTATTTTAATGAAAGAGCATGATCATGAATCAGATGCGAGACCGATTAAATGGTACAAGTCTCCGCTTAGAGCATTCTTCTCTATGTTTAATAAGGGGTTAGATGGTTTATCGAGTCGCTACGGTTGGTTTGTTGGCAAAACTATTAGAATGGGTGGCATTATGTTACTTGTTTATGTTGGTTTAATGACCTTAACCGCTTTTCAATTTGGACGTGTACCGACTGGGTTTATTCCTGCACAGGATCAAGGTTACTTCATCGTTTCTATCTCGCTTCCTGAAGGTGCAGCATTATCAGAAACAGATAAAGTAGTACAAGAGGTGACTCATAATTTACTACAAATAGAGGGACTTAAAACCACCGTAGGTTTTACCGGTTTCTCTGGTGCAACGCGCGCAGTTCAATCAAATTCTGCCGCGATCTTTACGCCACTAGATTCCTTTGAAAGCCGTATTGCTAACGGCATAAGTGCTCAAGATATTTTGCAGAAAATGCGTGCTGAAGTAGCTAAGGTTAAAAATGCTTCTATTGTTATATTTGAGCCACCACCTGTACGTGGTATTGGTAATGCAGGTGGATTCAAAATGATGATACAAGATCGTGGTGGTCGTGGTTTAGAGGTGCTTGAACAGGCAACCAATGATTTGGCTAATGCAGCGAATAGCCCTGATAGCCCGTCAACAACCTCGGTATTTTCATTTTTCAGTACCAATAATCCACAAATTTACTTAGACATTGATCGTGATAAAGCGGAACGACTCAATGTACCTGTTGGGAATGTATTTGAAGCAATGGAAGTATTTATTGGTTCAGCTTTTGTTAATGACTTTAACTACTTAGGCAGAACTTTTAGAGTAACAGCTCAAGCTGAAGCAGAAGATCGTCTCACCATTGATGATGTACTTCATATTAAAGTGCGGAGCAAAAGTGGCGATATGGTGCCAATTGGTTCATTTGCAACAGTACGTGATACTGCAGGTCCCTCACGTGTGCCACATTACAACCTCTACCCTGCTGCTGGTTTAACAGGCTCAAGTGTTGCTGGTTATAGTTCAGGAGAAACTTTAATTACTATGGAAGAACTTGCAGCCAAAGTATTGCCTGATGGCATTGGTTATGAGTGGACAGAAATTGCCTACCAACAACGTTCAACGGGAGATACAGCGATCATTGCCTTTCTATTGGCCGTCGTATTTGTATTCCTATTATTAGCTGCACAGTATGAAAGCTGGACATTACCATTATCTATCGTACTCATCGTACCAATGTGTTTGCTTTCAGCAATAACGGGGGTATACATAGCAGGGATGGATAACAATATCCTGACTCAAATTGGTTTGGTGGTGCTGGTTGGTTTAGCCTCCAAAAATGCCATTTTGATTGTTGAGTTTGCTAATGATTTAGAAAAATCTGGTTTATCAATGTGGGATGCCGCCGTTCAAGCAGCTACGCTTCGATTACGGCCTATTTTGATGACTTCATTTGCATTTATTTTAGGTGTATTACCGATGGTATTGGCAGAAGGTCCCGGTGCTGAAATGCGTCAAGCACTGGGTGTCGCGGTATTCTCCGGCATGCTTGGTGTAACCTTCTTTGGTCTTGTATTCACACCGGTATTCTATGTACTTTGTAGAAAACTATCACTTATAAAAAAACCAGCAACAACAGATAAATCTGTTGAGGAAAGATAATATGAAAACCGTTATAGCAATTTCATTAATAAGTTTATCGATGACTGGTTGTGCCTCGTTTCGGGATTACATTCAACCTGAAACACCTGAACCTGTGAAAGCAACCTCGTTAACAAATGATGAGATGTATCGTTTTGCATCTCAGCAAAAACCTGTTGCGGCGTGGTGGCATGAGTTTGATGATAAACAGTTGGTTGGACTAGTTGAACAATCATTGAAAACCAATTTGGACGTGCGTATTGCCTATGCTAACTTGCTTGAAGCACGATCAATTTCTAGAGCACTAGATTCAGATCGTTATCCTACTGTCAACGCGACAGGCGGTTACAGCCGAAACCTATCGTCAAGAGAACGTTCTCCTAACCAACCCATTGAGCGTGAATTCAATAATTTTCAAGCCGGTTTTGATGCATCGTGGGAGCTTGATGTCTTTGGACGTGTTTCGGCACGTATCAATGCTCAACAAGCATTAGAACAAGCGGTTGATGCAAGTTTACAACAAATCTATATCACCGTTTCAGCAGAAGTAGCACGCAGCTATTTTGAGTTAAGGGGCGCGCAATATCGCTTGGATATTGCTGAACGCAATGCCAAAAATCAGGGGGAAACGTTCAAACTTACTGAAAATATGTTTGAGGCTGGCAGTGCCAGTGCACTGGATATATCACGCGCACAAACGCAACTACGATTAACCCGTTCTTCAATACCACCACTTAAAGCACAAGTTACAGCGACAATAAATGCCTTATCGGTTCTGACAGGCCAAGTGCCAGATGCCTTACGTTCGGAATTATCTGTGTCTAAACCATTACCAAGCTTACCGATTACGGTGGCTGTAGGTAATGCAGACGATCTATTAAAAAGGCGACCTGACATTCGTTATGCAGAACGCCAACTCGCCGCTACGGTGTCTCAGTACAATCTGTCGGTAGCTGACTTATTTCCATCAGTCAATATCATAGGTTCATTAGGCTTTATTTCAACTAATCTTAGTACCTTTGGCACATCGGCTCTTGCGGGAGCAATTGGCCCTTCAATTAGTTGGCAAATCTTTGATCGTGATAGATTATATGCTCAAATTGATCAGGCTGATGCGCGCTCACAAGCTGCGCTTGCTCAGTATGAAAAAACAGTGCTAAGCGCATTACAAGAAACACAAACGGCCATTAGCAACTTTTCTTATGAAGAGCAACGCCGTGTAGAACTTCAACAAGCCGCAGCTTCAGCTCAACAATCAGTCAATATGGCGAAAGAACGTTTTGATCGTGGTTATGATAATTTCTTAGATGTATTAGATGCAGAACGCACACTATTAGAAGCCGAAGATTCGCTGGCAAACAGTGAAATTTCATCAGGCTTAGATCTGATAGCAATCTATAAAGCATTGGGTGGTGGCTGGCAGGTTGTCAATGAAAGTAAAAAAGACCAATAAATGAATATTTAACTATTCAGCTACTGTTTAATAACACGTATTACTGGGTGCATAACATTGATAAATTCAACCTTATGCACCCTTTTTATATGTCACATAATATTAACTGGCTTAAGGCGCAATAAAAACACTGTTGTAATCTACTTTAGTTGTATCATTATTAACGATATTAGCGATGAATTTAATATCCTGAAGGCCACTTATTAGCTGTTTTTCAGCCACTTTCACGTAGGCTGTAACCGATGCCATTCTCCCTGGCTCAACGGTCAGTTTTTCAGGTAAACCATGTAATTCGGCGAATGGTAATCCGGAAATCGTATAGTTAACTTCCATTACTTGTTTGGTTTTATTCAATAATTTCAATGTGTATTTATTTTGAATAGAACCGTCACTTAACAGAACATGCAACGGCTGACGTTCGTGTATTACATTAAATTCTGTTGGTGAAAGATGCGTGAAACCATAACCAATACCTCCAAGAGAAGCCAACATAATTACACTGTACAGCATAAATCGAGATCGGAAATACCATGGGGTTGTATTCACACCATGATGGAGTTCTTTGAATGAAGCGTATCTAATGAGGCCCCGCGGTTGTTCAATTTTATCCATAATACTATCGCAGGCATCAATACATAAACCACAGGTTATGCAACCCTCTTGTTGACCTTTGCGAATATCAATACCCGTAGGACACACCGCAACACAGACTTTGCAATCAATACAACTACCTTGTGCATCAGCGGGTTGGCTACCCTTGTTCAACTTACCTCTAGGTTCACCTCGTTGAGCATCATATGCCGGTAAGACGGTATCTTGGTCGTACATAACACCTTGTAATCGTGCATATGGGCATAGCCAAAAACACACTTGTTCACGCATAAATCCGGCAAACCAATAAGTGAAAAGTCCAAAAATAGTGAGTGCGATCCATACTGGTTTGGGCGCTGATAAATGGACTACTTGATGCCATAATTCAAATGCATCCATGAACCATGCTGAAAAGGTAATACCGGTTAGGAAAGAAATGGTTAACCAAATGGCATGTTTACTTAGTTTTTTTACAACTTTAGTGGCTGTCCAAGGTAAAGTTTTAAACTCATGTGCTTTCTGCGGTGTATTACCTTCTAATTTACCTTCGATAAGGGTAAAAATATCAGTCCAGACCGTTTGAAAACAAAAATAACCACAAAAAATACGCCCCGCAATACTGGTCACCGCAGCCAATAAAATAGCTAAAAATAGCAAGGTTAATGACAGCATCCAAATATCTTGAGGATAAAGACTTATATTAAAAAAATTAAATTCCTGATTAGGCAAATCAAACAAAATAGCTTGTGAACCATTCCATCTGATGTACGGTACTGAAAAATAGAACAACCATACCGACATGCCCAACCATTTTAATTTGCGAAACCGGCCGGGCATACGTCTTGCCGTTATCTTATTATTTTCTGTTCCTAGATTAACTTCCCATTCGGAAAGTTCATTATAAATTTCAACTTTAATAGGGATATCTAAGCTTTTATATTTCACGATTAATACGGTCCTATTTCACTAATTATTTCAATCTGTTACTAATGCTATTTATCAAACAATAGCTTTGCTACCTGTCGTTTTTTTCTTGAGTAATCCGGCTAGAACATTAAAAGCGTTTGTTAATGATTGACTGTCAATAGTACCGCCAAGCGAGATCCGCACTGCCTGAGTGGTATTGGAACTTGTCACAAATGCTGAAGATGGCACAATCGAGATCCCAGAACGATGTGCATGCTCTGCAAACTCGAATGCTCGCCAATTAGCGGGTAATGTTAACCAGATATGAGGGCCAACAACACTCAACGTTAGGTTTTTATGACTAAAAATGGTTGATGCAATGGCGTGTCTAGCGGTGTTTTCTAGCTTAATTGCTTGAGTAATTTGTCCCAACATGCCACTGCGTATCCAGTGTGATGCCAGTTCAGTCATTAATGGTGGTGCCATTAAATTGCTGACTCGCATTTTTTCGGCTAAAGATAATGCTTGCTCTAAGTCAGGCGCCACAACATAGGCAACGCGTAGTGCAGGTGATACACATTTTGATAATGTGGCGATATGCCAAGTTCGTTCGGGGGCGAGACTATATAGCGTTGGTAATAAGATATCTTGAAACGGCGCATAGGGATCATCTTCAATTATGATCACATCGTACTTTTTAGCGATAGTAACCAATTGCTGACGTCGTGCTGTTGGCAATGTTGCAGTGGTAGGATTATCTATATTTGGAATGAGATATAAAATATCGATATTTTTAGTTTTGCAACATTGTTCAAAGTATTCAGGAATGATGCCCTCATGATCCATCGTAACCCCTACCACATCAAAACCAAGATGATCGGCAATAGATCGTAAACCTGGGTAAGTTAATACGGGGGCTGCAATAATATGATGTGTCGGTTTTAAGTAACTAAGAATTGAAAATAATGCACTGTGTGCACCACTAGAAACCAATAATTTTTCACTATTAACATCAGGAATTCGCGGTGTTAACCATTGCGCCCCAGCCTCCCGATCAGCTGGATTTCCGGCAGTTTCTTGATAATTTAAATGATCAAATGACTTACCATCACTTTGTATCTGAGTAAGTCCTTTTATTATTTCATCGTGTAAGTTAAGAATAGCCGGATGTGGTGGATTGTTCATGCTCAGGTCAATATTTTTGCCTTCGGTCAAACTGCTGAGGTTATAGAGTGAAAAGGCGGTTTGAGCAATAAAACTTCCACTATTGCGTTGAGTTTCTACTAAACCTCTTTTGGTGGCTTCATTCAAAGCCCGCGTAACAGTCGTTAAATCAACATGTAGTTGTTCTGCTATGGCACGTTGTGCTGGCAGCTTATCGCCGGGACGAACCAAACGATTTTTGATGTCGTTTTCAATAGCATCGACAATGCCTAAGTATTTGAGTCTTGAATCATTTTGAATTCTAGGTATCCACATATAATAAACCGCCTCTAAATAAGCATACAATATTGAGATAAATAGTATTACTCTATTATTTTGTATGCAAATAAAACATACAATTATTAATTAATAACCATATTGTATGGGTGGCGTTTCGTAAGGAAACATACAACGTAGGTATAAAAGAGATATTTTGAAGATGATCAGAAGGTGGCTTGCGCAAAACACGACAGGTTTAGCCGAGTCGCTATTTTAATGATAGAGACTTTCTAAGTGTCTAAAGTAACAGAGCTTAATGCTCTCATCCTAAAGATATAATTGGCTTTAATTGATTAATCAGAACCAATAGAATTACACGTGCTGCACCTCATAATTCAATAAGCAGCTCTGTGTCATCTTACTTTAACTATCCTTATTAGTTAAAGTGCTTTTCGAAAAGTAAGATTCATTCTGCAATCTTCTGTGACGGCATGAAATGCCGCTTTGATCGGTAGAATGCCATGAAACCGAAGTCTATCAGATCGTCCCCAAACCATCACATCGCCATGATGTAAGGCAATACGCATCGTTTTATCTTGTCGCTTAAATCCGCCTAGTAAGAATGTAGCTGAAATACCTAATGACACGGACACAATGGGAGCAGAAAGATCAACTTCATCTTTGTCCTGATGTAATGACATTTTGGAGCCAGCTTGATACTCATTAATTAAGCAGCTATCAGGTTTAAAGTTAACAAAGCTTGCCTTATTGGCTGCCGCTTGAGCTAATGAGATGAATATTGCTGGCATATCGGGCCAGTGTTGATGTGTAAGAGGATCGACATCAGCATAATAGTAGCCAGATCGAGATGTTACCCAGCCTCTTTGGCCACAATTTGTCATGGCTACTGACATACTATAACCACTCGGCGTTGTCATTTGTCGTAGGGGTGACTGTGGTTTAATTTGCTTGGTTAATGCATGCATGATGCCATCGACGTAAGGTAATGCGAGACCTCTGATTATATGAATATCCTGTCCATATAGCTCATATTGGCCCGCATTAACACCTTCTTGTTCAAACATGTCCAGAGTCATAAATTGAGTCTATTATTGTCTATCTTAAGTATTGGTTCAGACTTGATTTTACATGCTTAATAGCAAGGTTTCGGTATGATCATCTGACAGTTTATCGTGTACCCGTAGTCGTTACTAGTACGTTTATGAGATTTAAATTTACACATAAGATCCCTGTCTACTTTCTTATTATTCGAAAAATCTAGTACCAAAGTCACTTAATTTTTTCTGATAGACACTGGTTAAATATAGTCAGTTTTTGAAAATCAATTATTTTGACGCTATTGATTTTGGTAATGCCACATTTTGAGAGCAAATATAAGATAGCGACCATTAAGTTTGCTATTGTATTATTTATACTTTCTATAGTTTTTTAAGCTCATCAATTTCAGCAATATCGACAATTTCGAAGGTGCAAGGGCCTTCATGTTCTAAGAAATTAGTTTTACAACAAAGTTCCACAAAGCCATCTTCCAGTAAACGATTGTCGGATTGAAAATACCATTTCAAGGCAGATAGTGTATGTGCGGTCAGTCCATTCTCTTCGGCAAATTTTTCAACAAATTTGTTTGCCTCTTCTTTAATATCATCGACTGGATGGTCTAAGAGTTTTTCTGCTTTTGCTTTATCCATTAGGCCTGAATAAATGTCTTTTATGTTATCTAATCTCATGACAGTATCTCCTATATTGATATGCAAGTTTTGTCAAATATTATAACGCTAGTTATGCTTAGTGACAATACCCATAATGTCCGTTTTGGGTGGTGGCCTCAACCGGTCGATGTAATACATACATTAAATCGCTCTGCGGATATTTCAAATTTTAACGCTTCTCGTTAGCGTTCATTTAAACAGCATTACTATGCTGTTCGATAGGCAAACCTGCTGTTTTCCATTCAGGGTAACCATCTTCAAGTCGACGCGCATTCAACCCTTTTTCGCGTAATCGAGCAACGGCATCGAACGCCAGTACACAATAAGGCCCGCGGCAGTAAGCAACAATTTCTTGGGTTTCACCTAGTTCATCAAGTCTTTCTTCAAGTTCGCCTAATGGTATATTCACGGCTCCTGCCACATGTCCGGCAGCGAATTCCTCGGGAGG
>Ga0105055_10005341_pt1 | contig 18178 bp, 13 predicted proteins | sample BON03_FD_78090 | JGI IMG/M metagenome (GOLD analysis project Ga0105055, IMG submission 78090) | Freshwater microbial communities from Lake Bonney liftoff mats and glacier meltwater in Antarctica - BON-03 | ecosystem: Environmental > Aquatic > Freshwater > Ice > Glacier meltwater | place: Lake...
GCGGCGTTACTGGCCTCCAGCACCACGGCCAGGTGCCAGTCTTCCAGCATGCCGGGCGGGCGTGGCGTGGCAGCGAGTGCGGCCTGCCAGCCTTCGGCCAGCTTTTCCCCCAGTTCCAGCCGGGCCACCGGGCCGCGCCAGCCGCCGCGGCGCTGGTCGTAGCGCACCAGTCCGTCGCGCAGCGCCTTGTCGGCCGCGGCCTGCAGCACCGGATCGACGCTGGTGCGCACGGTCAGCCCGCCCTGGGTGGTCTGGTCGGCGCCGAATGTTGCGATCAGTTGTCGGCGCACCTCTTCGGCGAAGTAGTCGGCGCCGGTGACGGTCTCGGGGCGGCGGAACGGGGCGACGACGAGTGGGGTGGCCTTGGCTTCGGCGGCCTGGGCGGCGGTGATGACGCGGTCGTCGGCCATGCGGTCCAGCACCCAGTCGCGGCGGCCCTTGCCGGCTTCGGGGAAGCGGAAGGGATTGTAGTTGTTGGGTGCCTTGGGCAGGGCGGCGATGAAGGCGGCCTCGGGCAGGGTCAGTTCGTCGAGCGATTTGTTGAAATAGGACTGCGCTGCCGCGGCGACGCCATAGGCCTGCAGGCCGAGGTAGATCTCGTTGAGGTAGAGTTCGAGGATGCGCTCCTTGCTCAGCGATTGCTCCATGCGGATCGCCAGGATGGCCTCGCGCACCTTTCGGCGGATCGAGACTTCCGAGCTCAGCAGCATGTTCTTGGTGACCTGCTGGGTGATGGTGGAGGCCCCGATCGGGCGGCGGCCGCTGCCGTACTGCATGATGTCGAAGGCCAGGGCGCGGGCAATGGCGATCGGGTCGAGGCCGCGGTGTTCGAAGAAGTTCTGGTCCTCGGCGGAGATGAAGGCGCGCTTCACGAGCTCCGGAATGGCCGCGTAGGGTACGAAGATGCGCCGTTCGGTGGCCAGTTCGGCGAGCAGCCGTGAGTCGCCGGCATAGACGCGGCTCATCATCGGCGGCTGGTAGTGCGTGAGGGTCTCGTGGTCGGGCAGGTCGGCACTGTAGTGCTGGTACAGCACCACCGCGGCGCCGCCGGCGATGACGGCGCCTGCCGCGGCAAGGCCGACAAGGCCCGCGATCAGCCGGCCGACCAGGCTGCGGCGCCGGCGCGGCGGGCGAGGTGGCTTGCGGCGCGGCGGGCCCGCGGGTGGCTCGTTCGGCGGGCCGGGGGGGGCGGGCGTGCCGAGGCGGTCCGCTGTGGTGGCACGCGGCGCCAGCCGTTCACCGGCGGTAAGGGGAGCGTTCATGAGGGCAGTTTAGCCTGGATTGTGGCCATTAGACACCTGCGTGGCCACACCGCATTGGGGCCGGCGGGCTCAGCCGATATAGCGTTCGCCGCCGGCAGCGAAATAGGCATCGACCGCCTGCCGCATGGCGGCTGCCAGGACTTTGCGGTGGGCGGCGCGGCGCAGTGCCGCCTCGTCGGCGCGGTTGGACATGAAGCCCAGTTCCACCAGCACGCTGGGGATGTCGGCGGCCTTCAGCACCATGAAGCTGGCGTGGCGGGCCGGGTTGGGCAACAGCTTGACGTGCTTGCCCAGGGACTGAACCACCGAGCGTGCCATGCGTGTGGAGCCGACGCGGGTTTCCTGGCGCACCAGGCTGACCAGGATGCGCGCGACCTCGGGCGAGGTGGCGCGGAACTTGGGCGTGCCGAACCGGTCGGCGGAATTCTCGCGCAGGGCCAGCGCCGCGGTCTGGTTGTCGGATGCGGTTTCGTTCAACGTGTAGACGCTGGCGCCGCGCACGCCGCGGTCGGGCATCGCGTCGGCATGCACCGAGACGAACAGGGCAGCACCCCGCCGCCGGGCGATGGCGACCCGCTCCTCCAGCGCCACGAAGGCATCGCGCTGGCGCGTCAGTTCCACGCGATAGCGGCGGGTGGCCAGCAACTGGCGGCGCAATTCCTGGGCCGTGGCCAGCACGATCTTCTTCTCGTAGGTGCCGGAGACGCCGATGGCGCCGGGGTCCTTGCCGCCATGGCCGGGGTCCAGCATCACCAGCGGCAAAGGGGTGCGGTCGGGGGCCTGCTTGCGCTTGGGCGCGGCATCGGCCGCGCGCTCCGGCAGCAGGAAACTGAAGGCCAAGCCGGCCAGGACGAATCGGCGTGTTATCAAAGCAGCACCAGTCGCATTGATGGATTGGTTGCGGTGAACATGGCCCGACGCTCGCACACAACGTTCGGAAAGTCACCTTAAGAATTGATTTAGCGCAATTTTGCATACAGACGTCAGCCATGAGGCAGGCTGGGCTTTTGGCATGCTTGCAGTGCGGGCAGGTTTGCTTCATGTTCCTGGCGCTTCGGCGGCGCGCCGGGGTCGGCTGGGTTCATGCCGGCGTCGCGCCTGACCTGCGGTCGAGACGGATCCCCAAGCAAGCCGGACGGTGCAGTCCGGCCAATTCGACCGGGCCATGCGGGCCCGGAGGGTGGCGCCAGCCGCCTGCGATGGGGTCCCGCCCGCGGGTATCGCGCTCCGAACCGCAACGCGCGGCACTTCGCGCGACTGGCCGGTGCCTGCACGTATCCACGGCTGCAAAGCGGGATGGCGAACGGCACGGCAGCGGGGATCGCATCTGCGGTTCGCGACAAATCAACCGGGGCGGTGTCTCTCACGAGGCGTCCCGCCGCAGCTTCAGGGTCCGATGACCGACGACGTGCCAGTTCATTCCCAGCCCATCCCGGCCGCTCCCGCGGCTGTGGTGACCCGTCCGCGGACGGAAGCGGGATGCGCGCGCCGGCCATGCGCCACCAACGTATCCCTGGGTTCTCTGCGGTCGGGTCAGCCGCCTCTCCATGCAAGCCTGTCGAGCCGTCCCCGCCGCGCCGGAGTTGCGCGCGGGCAGGCGGCGCATCGGAGTTCACGACTTAATGACCAAGCGCATGCTGATCGATGCCACCCACGCGGAAGAAACCCGCGTGGTGGTGCTGGACGGTAACCGCCTCGAAGATTTCGACGTCGAGACATCGACCAAGAAGCAGCTCAAAGGCAACATCTACCTGGCTAAGGTGGTTCGGGTGGAGCCCTCGCTGCAGGCGGCCTTCGTGGAATATGGCGGTGGCCGGCACGGCTTCCTGGCCTTCGGCGAGATCCACCCCGACTACTACCAGATCCCCGTTGCCGACCGGCAGCGCCTGCTGAAGATGCAGGCCGAGGAGGCGCGGGCCGAGGAAGAGGCGGAGGACGACGAGCCGCCGGCCGCCCCGGTGGCACCCGTGGCTGCCGCCAAACCGGCGCGCGGGCGTGGGCGTGGCGGTCGCCCGCCGCGTGCCGTGGCCCTGGATGTGCAGCCGCCGGCCGCCGCCTATGGCGAACTGGAGTTCGGCGAAGTCGAGCATGGCGAACTTGAGGTTTACGCCGGCTTCGCGCCCCCGGATGGCGCCCTGGAGATGCGGGACGACCCGGCCGAGGCGGTCAGCGAAGCCCTGACGACGGAACTATCGGTGGTAGAGTCCGCCAATGGTGACAGCGACGGCGGGGAGCCTGGCGAGCGCGGGGCGTACCTTGACTCCGTCGTGATCGACGAGACCCCACCCGAGGAACTCGGCGGCGACAGCGACGTGTTCGAGGGCAACGGTGCCGAGGAGGCCGCGGCCCGGCGCACCTCGCGCTTCCTGCGCAACTACCGCATCCAGGAGGTGATCCGCCGGCGCCAGATCATGCTGATCCAGGTGGTCAAGGAGGAGCGCGGCACCAAGGGCGCGGCGCTGACCACCTATATCTCGCTGGCCGGCCGGTTCTGCGTGCTGATGCCGAACTCGCCGCGCGGCGGCGGCATCTCCCGCAAGATCACCTCGTCGGCGGACCGGCGCCGGCTGAAGGAGATCACCGCCGAGATGGAGATCCCGCAGGGGATGGGCCTGATCGTGCGCACCGCGGGCGCCAACCGGCCGAAGCCCGAGATCAGGCGCGACTGCGAATACCTGATGCGGCTGTGGGATGATATTCGCGAGCACACGCTGCGCTCGATCGCGCCGGCGCTGATCTACGAGGAAGCCAGCCTGATCAAGCGGACGATCCGCGACGGCTACTCGCGCGACATCGACGAGGTGCTGGTGGACGGCGAGCCCGGCTGGCGGGCGGCGCGCGATTTCATGCGCATGCTGATGCCCAGCCACGCCAAGAAGGTGCAGCTGTGGCGCCCCGAGGGGGCGGGCCAGCCGCTTTTCGCCAAGCACGGGGTGGAGGACCAGCTCGACTCGATGCTGGTGCCCACGGTGCAGCTCAAGTCCGGCGGGTATCTGGTGATCAACCAGGCCGAGGCGCTGGTGGCGATCGACGTGAACTCCGGGCGGTCCACGCGCGAGCGCGGCATCGAGGAGACGGCGCTGCGGACCAACCTGGAGGCTGCCGACGAGGTGGCGCGCCAGTTGCGGCTGCGCGACCTGGCCGGGTTGATCGTGATCGACTTCATCGACATGGAGTCGAAGAAGAACAACGCGATGGTCGAGCGCCGGTTGAAGGAGGCGCTGAAGAACGACCGGGCGCGCATCCAGATCGGCCAGATCAGCCATTTCGGCCTGCTGGAAATGAGCCGCCAGCGGCTGCGCCCGAGCCTGACCGAGACCAGCTTCGTCACCTGCCCGCACTGCCTGGGCCTGGGGCTGGTGCGCAACGTGGAAAGCTCGGCGGTGCATGTGCTGCGCCAGATCGAGGACGAGGGTGCGAAGGCGCGGGCGGGCCATATCATGGTGCATGTCGGCAACGCGGTGGCAATGTACATCCTGAATAACAAGCGCGACCGCCTGGCGGAGGTCGAGGTGCGCTACGCCATGCGCGTGCATTTCACCGGTGACGAGACGCTGGTGCCGCCCGCTGTTCGTATCGAGAAGCTGCGCCCGCCGCTGTCCGACGCCGAACGCGCCGCCCTGGCGCCACCGCCGGTGGCACCTGCGCCGCCGGTGTTCGAGGATGGCGACGAAGAGGCCGATGACATGCCGGATCTGGCCTGGGAGGCCGAGGAGGCAGCGCAGGTCGCGGCGACGCCTATCGCCGCTCCGGTGGCTGCCCAGGTCTCTGTTGAGGCTGAGGATGCGCGGGAGGTGGCGGAGGTGGCGGAGGAGGCTGCCGGTGAGTCTGTTGTCAGCGCAGAGGAGGCCGAGGGTGGCCGCCGCCGTCGTCGTCGGCGCCGTGGTGGACGCCGCGAGGAAGGCGAGGAGAGCCGGGGCACGGGGGTGGCCGAGGCCGATGAGCCTGTCGCTACCGATGCGGCGGGGGAGAGTGGCGCGGAGGATGCGCAGGCCGCCGCCGCTTTGGCCGTTGCCGCGCCGGTAGATGCGCTGCTTGCGACCGCGCCGGCTGCACCGGCGGAGACAGCGTCGGCCGAGACTACAGCGCCTGAAGCCGTGCCGGTTGAGGAGGCGCCAGTGGAGGCTGCCGCGACTGCCGATGATGCCGCCGGCCAGGGCCAGCCCGGTGCGGACTCCGAGGAACTCGACGAGAATGGCGAGCCGAAGGCACGCAGGCGCGGTCGTCGTGGTGGACGGCGCCGGCGTCGCGACGAGGCACCGGAGACCGCTGCGGGCGAGGGCGCTGAGTCGGCCCCGCCGCCTTCTGCCCCGCCGCCGCCGGCCGTGGTGCCGGCTCCGGCATATGCCGGGCCGACGCCTGCCGATCCTTTCGGGGGCGGGCAGCCGTTCGACATCTTCGATATCCTGGAGCGCGCCGAGATGGCGGAACAGGCCCAGGCGACGCGTAGGCGCAAGCCGGCTTCACCTGCCGCGGCGGCTCCGGCGGATCTCGAGATCCCCCCGGTTCCGGCCAATGCCACTGCACCGGCCGACATCGCCGGGCCGGATGGTGGCGAAGCAGGGAAGGCTGCTGCCGAGCCTGTCCCGGTGATCCTGGCTGAACCAGCCGAAGCGGCGCCGGTGGCGGACGCTCCGGCGGCGATCACGCCTGTTGAAGCGGCACCGGTCGTGCCTGCGCTGGCGATGGCGGCGATGGCGGCGATGGCGGCGATGGCGATGGCGCCCGAGGCGCCCGAGTCGCAGACTGTCGCCGCGCCGGCCCCGGAAGCTGCGCCAGACCCGATTGAGCCGGCGGCGGGCCCTGTGGTGCGTCCGATCGTGATCGGTGCCGACCCGCTGCCCACCACCGAGCGCAAGCGCGGCTGGTGGAAGCGCTGATGCGGCCGACGGGCTGAATTGCTGGCCGGCGGGAAATTCTCGCCGGCCGGTCGATTTGGCTTGTGCGCCCATGGGCCTGCGGGGCAGGCTCCCTCTTGTGTTCAACCAACTGAAAGGAGGTGATCCAGTGTCTCATTGCTCATGGTGCCGGTCGACTGATCTGGCCTGGATCTCTGTCTCCCTCACGGTGGCAGAGTAGACGTTTCGTCCGACAGTTTATCGCTGCCAGACAATGGAAGGCCCCGGGTGACCGGGGCCTTCGGTCGTTCAGGGGCTTGTTGACGTACCGTGCACCCGATGTGGCGGGCGGGCCTCCTCCCTGCGCCGGGCGCGCCCGGTCGATGGGCCACTCATCCGGCAGGGCAGGAAGCTTTGGTGCAAGCGGGGGCTGCAACGCAAAAGGGGCAGCCATGGCTGGCTACCCCTTCTGGTGGTCCTTGGCGCGTTTTGTTTAGGCGGCGCGGCGCGGTGCCAATGCTGTTGGCAGGCTGGCAATGGCGTGATCGACCAGTGCGCCGCCGGCTTCAGGCGTCAGAGCGGTGCGGATCACCTTCTCGGCCGCTATGACGGCGACCTCGGCGGCGATGTTGCGGACCTCGTCGACCGCGGCCTTCTCGGCGGTGGCAATCCGATCAACCGCCATCCGTTCGCGGCGAGCGGCGGACGCCTCTGCCTCGGTGGCGGCTGAGGTCGCGAGTGCGGCGGCCTGGTGGCGTGCCCCTTCCATCAGGGCCTTGGCATCGGCCAGGGCCTGCTCGCGCCGGGTCTTGGCATCGCGCAGCATGGCCTCGGCCTCGGTGCGCAGTTGCTGGGCCTGGGCGAGTTCAGCCCGCACCTGCTCGGCACGCTTGTCGAGGATACCGGTGAGGGCTGCCCAGACCTTGGAGCCGAACAGGATAAAGAAGATGACGAACGACGCGGCAACCCAGGTCTTGGGATCGTCGAAGAAGCCGTATTCGTGACCCATCGTGCTTCTCCTCAGGCGCGGCGGGCGGCCAGCGCCGCGTCGACCGCCTGTTCCACTGCCGGGGTGGCCGGGGCGCTGCCGATCAGGCGGGTCACCACGGCGGCGGCGGTGTCGGTCGCGACGTTGCGCAGGGCACCCATCGCGGCGCCGCGCGCGGCGCTGATGCGCTGTTCGGCCTCGGCCAGCTGCTTGTCCAGACGCGCGTTGAGCGTTGCGGCCTGGGCGGCGGCGGCGTCCTTGGCGGTGGCCACGGCACCGGCGATCTCGGCCTGCGCCGTGGCCTGGGCCTGGCGCGTAGCTTCGGTCAGTTCGGCCACCGCGGAATCGGCGGAAACCTTGGCGCTCTGGGCCGCTTCAAGATCGGCCTGGATACGGCTTGCCCGCATTGCGAGCACTTCGGCCACCTGCGGCAGCGCCCAGCGGGCAAGCAACAGGTAGAGAACCAGGAAGATGATCGCCAGCCAGACCACCTGGGCGATGGTCAGCGGATTGGCGAAGTCGAGTTGCGGCATGCCCCCCTTGGTCTCGGCAGCGTGCGCCACCGAAGCCAGAAGGACCATGCCGGCCGCGGCAGCGGCCGCGGCGGTCGCCGCGCTCCGGGCCATGCCTGCCAGGCGGAGCATGTCCGCTCCCCTCCGGATCAGGTGAAGAGGATCAGGAACGCGATCAGCAGCGCGAACAGCGCCACGGCTTCCGTCACGGCGAAGCCAAGAATGCCAATACCGAAAACCTGGTCGCGAGCCGAGGGGTTGCGGGCGACCGCAGTCACCAGCGAGGCGAAGATGTTGCCGATGCCGATGCCGACTCCAGCCAGAGCGAGCATGGCGATACCGGCACCAATAGCCTTTGCGGCCTCAACTTCCATGAGAGTCAGTCCTTCCAGGTTGGGAGAGTAGGGGTTCTGTCCAGCAAGCCGATCAGTGCAGATGCACCGAGTCGTGCAGGTAGATGCAGGTGAGGATGGCGAACACGTAGGCCTGCAGGAACGCCACGAGGAACTCGAAGCCGATCAGCGCGACGTTGAGCGCGAGCGGCGCCACCGAGGCGATCACGCCGAGAGTGCCGGCGCCGGCCATCATCACCACGAAGGTCGCGAACACCTTCAGCATCACGTGGCCGGCCACCATGTTGGCGAACAGGCGAACCGAGAGGCTGAGGGGGCGGGAAAGATAAGAGATCACCTCGACCGGGATGATCAGCGGCGCCAGCACCTTCGGCGCGCCCGGCGGGAAGAAGTAGGCGAAGAAATGCATGCCGTGGATGCGCAGCGCCACCACGGTCACCACCACGATCACCAATATCGCAAGCGCGAAGGTGACGGCGATGTGGCTGGTATAGGTGAAGGCGAAGGGCAACAGGCCCAGCAGGTTGCCCATCAGCACGAAGAAGAACAGCGTGAAGACGAACGGGAAGTAGGAACGCCCCTCGGGCCCGATCTGGTCGGTGCACATCTTGAGGATGCCCTCGTAGGAGAGTTCGGCCAAGGCCTGGAGCCGGCCCGGCACGATGGCGCGGGGGCGGGCGCCGAGATACAGCATGCCCAGGATCAGCACGCCGGCGATCACCATGAACAGGTTCGCCTGGGTAAAGTTCACCGAACGCCCCAGAAGCCCAAGAGCAGGGGTCAAGGTGAACTGCCCGAGCGCGTCGATCGCTTGTCCTTCGGCGGCCACAGTCACGTCCTTTGCGCCAAGTCACCGCGCTCGCCGCGGCACGAATCCACACGCCCTTAACCGGATGGGCTTAGCCAATCTTACGCACGTAACAAGCCGCCCGGCCAGCGAACGTGTGGGCGTTCCCGCACGTCACTTCCTACCGTTCCGGGGGCCGCTTGCGCGGTGCCACCAGGCGCCACACGTTGGCCACCCCGGCCGCACCCCCCAGCAGAAAGAACAGCATCAGCAGGAACGGCGTGGTTCCGAGCCACCGGTCCAGGAACCAACCGATGGCGACCGCCACGGCCAGTGCAGACACCAGCTCAACCCCTACCCGCAAACCCATCCCAAGGGCATTGCCCTGCGATGGCGACAGGCCGATGCCAGGGGTTTGCCCAGCGTCCTCCTCTCGCGGGACTTTCAGTCCCTGCTTGCGTCGGGCGGCAGACAAACGATCCTCAAACGACGGTGCCCGTTGGGTGCCGCGTGGGGTCCGATTATTGCCGTCCCGTTCTTCGCTCATACGTTCCTCGCCCGGCAAGTTGGCATGCCGGAAGGCGATGGCTTGCTACAGTCGGGGCAGGGGAGTGTCAAGAACGGTTGAACCGCCAAGGTGACGGGCGCAAGCTCGCGCGGTCGAATTCTGCAAGGAGCCCGCCGATGAGCCGCATTCTGCACCGCACCCAGCACGCCACGCCGCCGATCGCGGTGTCTGGCAAGGGAATGTACCTGGTTGGGGCGGATGGGCGGCAGATCATCGACGGCTCGGGCGGGGCCGCAGTGGCATGTTTGGGGCATGGCGACGCGCGGGTGAACGCGGCGATCGCCGAGCAGTTGTCGAAGGTGGCCTATGTGCACACCGCGATCTTCACCAACCAGGCGGCCGAGGAATTGGCCGATTTCATCCTGGACGGCTCGCCGGGCGGGCTGACCCATGCCTACCTGTGCTCCTCCGGTTCCGAGGGCGCGGAGGCCGCGATCAAGATGGCGCGGCAGTATTTCCTGGAGATCGGCCAGCCGCAGCGCACGCAGTACATTGCTCGGCGCGGCAGCTACCATGGCAACACGCTGGGGGCGTTGTCGGCCGGCGGCAACATGATGCGGCGCGCGCCCTATGCCCCGTTGCTGTCCGATGCCTTCCATCATGTCAGCCCCGCCTTTGCCTATCGTTTCCAGGGGGATAACGAGAGCGAGGCGCAATACGTTCAACGGCTTGCCGACGAGTTGGAGGCGGAGTTCCAGCGCCTGGGGCCACAGAACGTGATCGCCTTCATGGCGGAGCCGATTGTCGGCGCCACCACGGGCTGCGTGGCTGCCCCGCCGGGATATTTCAAGAAAGTGCGCGAGATCTGCGACCGCCACGGTGCGCTGCTGATCCTGGACGAGGTGATGTGCGGCATGGGGCGCACCGGCACCATGCATGCCTGGGAGCAGGAGGGCATCACGCCGGACATCCAGATCATCGCCAAGGGCCTGGGCGGCGGCTACCAGCCGATTGGCGGCATCCTGATCGGTGGCCGGGTGGTGGATGCGCTTCGCGCCGGCTCCGGTGCCTTCATGCACGGCCATACCTACCAGGCGCATCCGGTGGCCTGTGCCGCGGCGCTGGCGGTGCAGAAGGTGATTCGCGACGACAAGCTGGTCGACAACGTGCGGGTGCAGGGCGAGCGGCTGGCCACGGCGCTGGTGGAGCGGCTGGGCAACCACCGCCATGTCGGCGACATCCGCGGCCGCGGGTTGTTCTGGGCGATCGAGATGGTAACCGACCGGGCCACCAAGGTGGTGTTCGACCCGAAGCTGAAGATGAACGACCGGATCAAGCAGGAGGCCTACCAGCGCGGGCTGGCGATCTATCCGATGGGCGGCACGATCGATGGCAAGAACGGCGACCACGTGATCGTGGCTCCGCCCTACATCGCCCAGGCGAGCGATATCGACGCCATTGTGGCGCGGCTGGGCGATGCGGTGGATGCGGCGGTGGCGTCGGTCTGATCCGGGCTTGCCGATCCGACGGCTTGGGCGGCGCGGCAGGGTGATGTATGCGTTCTCCAAGCAATCGGGGAACGCAGCATGACACCGCCGGACCTCGTCGATTCCGTGCTGGAGATCGACGGACGCATCGCCACCCTCACGCTCAACCGCAACGAGGTGCGCAACGAGCTGACAGGCACGAAGCTGTCCGAGGAAATCGTGACGGTGGTCGACTGGATCAACGCGCATGAGGGCGTGTCGGCGTTGATCCTGACCGGGGCGGGGCAGGCATTCTCGGCCGGTGGCAATGTGAAGCACATGGCCAACCGCGAGACCGGCAGCTTCGCGGGTGATGTCTATACCGTGCAGAACAAGTATCGCGCCGGCATCCAGCGCATGGCCCTGGCGATGCACCGGCTGGAAGTGCCGGCGATTGCCGCGGTGAACGGGCCGGCGATCGGCGCGGGCTGCGACCTGGCCTGCATGTGCGACGTGCGGCTGGCCTCGACCAACGCCAAGTTCGGCGAGACCTTCGTGAACCTGGGCCTGATCCCCGGCGATGGCGGCGGCTGGTTCCTGCAGCGGCTGGTGGGCTATCAGCAGGCGGCGGAGATGACGTTCTCCGGCCGGCTGCTTGGGGCCGAGGAATTGCTGCGCATCGGCCTGGTGCTGGAAGTGGTGGAGCCTGACGAGTTGCTGGCGCGCGCCCGCGAGATGGCGGCCGGCTACGCCGCCAAGCCGCCGCGGTCGGTGCGGATCACCAAGCGCCTGCTGAAGGCGGCGCAGAAGATGGAACTGCCGGAATATCTGGAACTGTGCGCGGTGATGCAGGGCATCTGCCATAACACCGACGACCATGCCGAGGCAGTGAGCGCGTTCCTGGAGAAGCGGACGCCGGAGTTCCGTGGAACTTGATCGCTCGGCTGAGCGCGCATATCAGCATTGCAGTTCCAGCGATGATCTGACAGGCTTGTCCCTTCACGATCGAGAGGGAGCTTCACCATGAAGCGGAGAACCATTCTGAGTGCGGGCGTGGCGGGTGCCGTTGCGACCTCGCTGCCGAACTTTGCCATCGCCCAGCCGGCCAATACGCGCGTGCTGAAGTTCGTGCCGCAGGCCAATCTCACATTGCTCGACCCGATCATCACCACCGCGGCGGTGACGGCAAATCATGCCTGGATGGTGTGGGACACGCTGTTCGGGGTTAACGCCAAGCTTGAGCCCAAGCCGCAGATGGCCGAGGGCTACACCGTCTCGGACGACGGCCTCACCTATCTGATCAAGCTGCGCCCAGGGCTGAAGTTCCACGACGGCGAGCCGGTGCGTGCCCAGGATTGCGCGGCCAGCCTCGCGCGCTGGGCGGTGCGCGACCCGTTCGGCCAGACCGCGCTGCTGGCGGTGGACAAGTTCGGGCACGCCGACGACGGCACCGTCAAGATCACGCTGAAGCGGCCGTTCCCGCTGCTGATTCAGGCCATCGGCCAGCAGAACTCGTTCATCATGCCCGAGCGGCTGGCCAAGACCGACCCCTTCAAGGCGATTCCCGAGGTGATCGGCTCCGGCCCGTATCGCTTCCTCAAGGACGAGTTCGTCGCCGGCAGCAGTGCCGCCTACTCCAGGTTCGACGGCTATGTGCCGCGCCAGGAGGCGCCGGAATGGACCTCGGGCGGCAAGGTCGCGCATTTCGAGCGCGTCGAGTGGACGATCATCCCCGACGCCTCCACCGCCTCCGCCGCGCTGCAGAGCGGCGAGGTCGACTGGTACGAGCAGGTCCAGGCCGACCTGGTGCCGCTGCTGAAGCGCAACAAGGACATCGTCATGGGGCCGTCCAATCCCCAGGGCTATTTCGGTGGCCTGCGCTTCAACCACCTGCATGAACCGTTCAATGACGTTCGCCTGCGCCGCGCCATCCAGATGGCGGTGAACCAGGAAGACTACATGACGGCGATCATGGGCACCGACCGCTCGTTCTGGAACGTCTGCCGCTCGCAGTTCCCCTGCGGTACGACCTATGGAACCGAGGTGGATCTGCCGGTGCAGAAGGGCGACCTGGAAGCCGCGCGCAGGATGATCCAGGAGGCCAGCTACGGCGGCCAGAAGGCGGTGATCATCAATCCGACGGATTTCCACACGATCGGGCCGCTGGGCGACATCACCTTCGACATGCTCAAGAAGATCGGCATCAACGCCGAGCTTGTCGCCACCGACTGGGGCAGCGTGGTGCAGCGCCGCGCCACCAAGGAGCCGGTGGAGAAGGGCGGGTGGTCGATCTTCCACACCTGGTTCACCGGCGGCTTCATCCTCAACCCGATCATCACCCCGCCCTATCGCGGCCTTGGCGACCGCGGCTGGTTCGGCTGGTACGACAATCCCCAGATCGAGCAGATGACGCAGGAGTGGCTGGACGCCAAGGACGAGGACGGCCGCAAGAAGATCGCCGCCGCCATCCAGATCGAGAACTACACCCAGGTGCCCACCGTCACACTTGGGCAGTTCCAGATCCCCACCGCCTATCGCAGTAGCCTGAAGGGCAAGCTGGAGGCGACTGGGCCGATGTTCTGGAACATCCGCAGGGGTTGAGAATCTTCTTTTTCTGAAGAAAAAGAAGCAAAAAGACTTTCGTCCATTTACGTCCTGAGAGTCGGTGACTCTCAGGATCAACGGAATTCGGACGAAAGTTTTTTGGTTCTTTTTCCTAAAAAAGAACTACTCTCTCTTTACCTTCGGCGGCAGTGCCAACGCCAGCGAAAGTTCCTTGAGTCGCGCCGGCGGCACCTCGGCGGGCGCGCCCATCATCAGGTCTTCGCCCTGCTGGTTCAGGGGGAACAGGATGACCTCGCGGATGTTCGGCTCGTCGGCCAGCAACATGACGATGCGATCGATGCCCGGGGCCGAGCCGCCGTGGGGTGGGGCGCCGTAGCGGAAGGCGTTGAGCATGCCGCCGAAGCGTGCCTCCACATCGTCCTTTGTGTAGCCGGCGATCTCGAAGGCCTTGATCATGATGTCGGGGCGGTGGTTGCGGATGGCGCCCGAGGACAGCTCGATGCCGTTGCAGACGATGTCGTACTGGTAGGCCTTGATGGTCAGCGGGTCCTGGGTGAGCAGGGCCTCCATCTCGCCCTGCGGCATGCTGAACGGGTTGTGGCTGAAGTCGACCTGGCCGGTTTCCTCGTTCAGCTCGAACATCGGGAAGTCGGTGATCCAGCAGAAGCGGAAATCGCCCTGCGCGATCAGGTTGAGTTCCTGGCCCAGCTTGGTGCGCACCAGGCCGGAGAATTTCGGGGCTATGTCGGGCTTGCCGGCAGCGAAGAACACGGCGTCGCCGGGCTTGAGGCCGCATGCGGCGCGGATCGACTCGGCGCGGTCGGCTTCCAGGTTGCGGGCGATCGGGCCCTTGGCGCCGTCGGCGTCGAAGGTGATGTAGCCGAGGCCGCCCGCACCCTGCTCGCGCGCCCATTCGTTCAGCTTGTCGAAGAAGCTGCGCGGGTTGGCGCCGGCGCCCGGGGCGGGAATGGCGCGGACGATGCCGCCCGATTCGGCGATCTTGGCGAACAGGCCGAAGCCAGACCCGGAAAAATGTTCGGTGACGTCGCTGATTTCGATGGGGTTGCGCAGGTCGGGCTTGTCGGTGCCGTAGACCAGCATCGACTGGTCGTAGGGGATGCGCACGAAGGGCGGCTTGGTGACCGGGCGGCCGCCGGCGAACTCCTCGAACACCCCGGCGATGACGGGTTCTATCGTGTTGAACACGTCTTCCTGGGTGACGTAGCTCATCTCGAAATCGAGCTGGTAGAATTCGCCGGGCGAGCGGTCCGCACGGCTGGCTTCGTCGCGGAAGCAGGGGGCGATCTGGAAGTAGCGGTCGAAGCCGGCGACCATGGCCAACTGCTTGAACTGCTGCGGCGCTTGCGGCAAGGCGTAGAACTTGCCGGGGTGGTTGCGCGCGGGCACCAGGAAGTCGCGTGCCCCCTCGGGGCTGGAGGCGGTGAGGATCGGGGTCTGGAACTCGGTGAAGCCCTGTTCGATCATGCGGGCCCGGATGGAGGCGATGACGCCGGCGCGCAGCATGATGTTGCGGTGCATCTTCTCGCGCCGCAGGTCGATGAAGCGGTATTTCAGGCGCAGCTCGTCGGGGTATTTCTCCTCGCCGGCGACCTGTAGCGGCAGCACTTCGGCGGCGGACTGCACCGTGAGCGTCTCGGCGCGCAGTTCGATCTCGCCGGTGGGCAGGCGCGGGTTGATGGTGGTGCCCTCGCGCAGCACCACCGCGCCGGTCACGGTCACGACGCTTTCCGGGCGCAGCTTGTCCATTGCCTCGAACGGCGCGGTGCCGGCCGCAAAGACGATCTGGGTGATGCCGTAATGGTCGCGCAGATCGACGAACAGCAGCCCGCCATGGTCGCGCTTGCTGTGCACCCAGCCCGACAGCCGGGCCATATGGCCGGCATCGCCCGCGCGCAGCGCACCGCAGGTATGCGTCCGATAAGCGTGCATCGTTCAACCCCATCCGAGAGAGCGGGCGCAAACAACCCGCGCCCCCTGCCCAAGTCAAGGGACCAGGTCGATGGCGGGAGGGGGCCGGCTAAAGCCAGCCGCGGGTGCGGAACCAGATGAGGGGGGCCAGGCCGCTGAGCAGGATCACCAGCAGGGCGAGCGGGTAGCCGAAGGTCCATGTCAGTTCGGGCATGCGCGCGAAATTCATGCCCCACATGCTGGCCAGGAAGGTCGGCGGCACCCCCACCACGGAGACCACGGCCAGCACGCGGATGATGTTGCTCTGTTCGATCTGAATGAAGCCCAGCGTGGCCTCCAGCAGGAACTGCACCTTGCCGGCGAGGTGGCGGTCGTAGTCGGTCAGCGAGTTGATGTCGCTGCGCAGGGTCTTGAGCCGGGTTTTCTGCTCCGAGGTGATCCAGGTGGCGTTGGCGAGCACGAACGGGATGATGCGGCCCAGCCCGAGAAGGGTGTCGCGTATCTTGGAGATGAGGTCGCCGACGCGGCCGACATTGCGGAGCATGGCGCGTAACTCGGTTTCAGTGCGCCGCGGCCGGGTCTTTCCGCTCGGGCGGAACACCCGGCGCGACACGGCGTCCAGTTCCTCGCCCTCGCGCTCCAGCACGTCGGCGAGGCGGTCCACCAGGCTCTCGCACAGGCCGAGCAGCAGCGAGGCGCTGGTGCGGTCGCCGTTGGCCCCGGCGCGGCAGCGCGCGGCATAGGTCTCGAAGGCAGGCAGGTGGCCGAACCGCACGGTCAACAGCCAGTCTGGCGCCAGCACGAAGCCGACCGGGGTAGTGCGGTCCTCGCCACCCTCGGTGCCCAGCAGGCCAGGAACGCTGAGGTAGAGCGCCTCGCCGATGCGCGACAGGCGGCTGGAGGTCTCGATCTCGCTGATGTCGTCGCGGGTGGGCACGCGCAGGCCGGTGGCGGCCTGGACCCTGGCGCGGGTCGGCTCGTCTGGGTCGAACATGTCGATCCACAGGGCGTCCTCATGGATCGTATCGCCCGCCAGGCCGGCGGGCGGAGTGGGGAACATGGTCAGCATTGGGGTTCCTCCCCTCCGGAGCAGTTGGTGCCGTTCTGCCGCATGGCTTCCGGGGGCGCCAGCCTGCGTGTATGACAACGCCATGTCTCGTTCCAACCGGCCGGATTTCCCTCCCCCAGTCCTCGTCACCACCACCGCGGCGCTCGATGCCTTGTGCGCGCGCCTGCGCCAGGAGCCGGTGGTGACGGTGGACACCGAATTCATGCGCGAGCGGACCTACTGGCCAGAGCTGTGCGTGGTGCAGCTGGCCGGCGCGCACGAGGTGGCGGTGGTGGACGCGCAGGCGCCGGACATCGACCTGGCCTCGCTCGGCGCGCTTCTGGCCGACCAGGCGGTAATAAAGGTGTTCCATGCCGCGCGGCAGGACATCGAGATATTCGTGCTGCGCTTCGGCGACGTGCCGCGGCCGATGTTCGACACCCAGGTGGCCGCCATGGTGGCGGGGTTCGGCGACCAGGTGGGCTACGACTCGCTGGTGGCGGCGACCACCGGGGGGCATATCGACAAGGCGCACCGGTTCAGCGACTGGGCGGCTCGCCCGCTCTCGGCCGCGCAGATCAACTACGCGGCCGCCGACGTCACCCACCTGCGCGGCGTCTATGAGAAGCTGCGGGCGCGGCTGGAGAAGGACGGACGGATGGAGTGGGTGGCCGAGGAGATGGCCCTGCTGTCCGACCCAGCGACCTACCAGGCGAACCCCGAGACGATGTGGGAGCGGCTGCGCCCGCGCACCTCCAACCGCCGCCTGCTGGGGGTGCTGCGCGCGGTGGCGGCGTGGCGCGAGCGCGAGGCGCAACGATCAAATATTCCGCGTGGACGCATGCTCAAGGACGAGGCGCTGCTGGAGATCGCGGCGACGGCGCCGGACAGTGTCGAAGCGCTGGCGCGCATGCGCGGCGTCACCCGCGGCTTTGCCGAGGGGCGCATGGGGGCGGGGCTGATCGCCGCCATCGCCGAGGCCCGCGCCGTGCCGGACGACCAGCTTCCCGCCGTGCCGAACCATCGCGACGGTCCCAAGGCGTCGCCGGCGCTGGTGTCGCTGCTGAAGGTGCTGCTGGCCGCCAAGTGCGAGCAGCACCACGTGGCCCCCAAGCTGGTGGCCGGCAGCGAGGATATCGACCGGCTGGCGTCGGAGGACGAGCCGGCGATCCAGGCCCTGTCGGGCTGGCGGCGCTGCGTGTTCGGCGCCGATGCCCTGGCGCTGAAGGCCGGCGGCGTGGCGTTGGGCGTGGACGGCAAGCGGATCACGCTGATCCGCACCTGACCTTGGTCACCGCCCTCCGCGGGCCCAGGCGGGGGATGCGGTAGACGAAATACGATTGTCACCTCGCGCGCGCCGGAAGGATCGTGCTATCCCGACTTCAAGCGCACCGGTCCAGGCTGGACAGGAAGGCGCAGGGGGCTTCAACGCCGCCCGCCCCGCCGGGGTGGAGCAGCAGGTTTTGTATGTGGGAGGTATCGGCCATGGGTATTGCGCGATCAGCCGCGTTGGCGTGGATGTTTGCGGGCGGTATCGGCCTGGCCGGCATCGCGCCCGTGCAGGCCCAAACCCTGACACTGGCGGTGGCTTCCGCGCCGACCAGCGTGGACCCGCACTACCATAACCTCGCACCGAACAATTCGTTAGCGTACCACATCTTCGGCAAGCTGGTGAACACCGATGCGACGGCCCGCCCGCAGCCGGGGCTCGCCCTGTCGTGGAAGGCGATCGACCCCACGACGTGGGAGTTCAAGCTGCGCCCCGGTGTGAAGTTCCACGACGGCGCCGCGTTCACTGGCGACGACGTTGCCTACACCATCGCGCGCGTGCCGACGGTGAAGAACTCACCGGGCAGTTTCCTGCTGTACACCCGCTCTGTCACCGACGTGCAGGTGGTGGACCCGCTGACGGTGCGCATGAA
>Ga0105055_10005345_pt1 | contig 18170 bp, 20 predicted proteins | sample BON03_FD_78090 | JGI IMG/M metagenome (GOLD analysis project Ga0105055, IMG submission 78090) | Freshwater microbial communities from Lake Bonney liftoff mats and glacier meltwater in Antarctica - BON-03 | ecosystem: Environmental > Aquatic > Freshwater > Ice > Glacier meltwater | place: Lake...
TCAAAGACTCCAGCGCCCGGTGGTCCCCAAAAAACGTATATTGATCAGTGCTCATATTGAATGGTTATAAAGAGTCGTATCCAGTTGGCAACCAATTAGTTGCTATTTATAGGAGTTCCCTTTAGTAGTGAATATCACTCCCGCCGTGATAAGTTAACTACCATGCTTAAGAGTTCCTTATCATTCGCCTTCCTGTGTTTCACATTACTCGGATTGGGTAACGAGCTGTCTGCGGATTCATTCACGATTTCGGGTAAATCGATTTCCATACCAACTCCCGAGGGGTTCGTTCGAGTTACTGAGGAAATGACTAAGGTGAGCGCAACCTTCGATATTCTTGAGGAGCCAGCGAATAAAGTGTTGGCGAATTATATTTCCGAAGAGGACGTGGCTGCGGCCTCGGGAGGTGCTATGCTTAGTTCTCCACGTTACCTTAGACTGACGGTCAATCTAGGTCTGGCAAAATCGGAGGTCACGTCAGCAGACTTCGAAGTTCTACAAAATGTAATTCAGCGACAGTATCAACAGGTTGCGAAGGACGTGGAGCTACGACTTCCAGAGTTAATGGAAGCACGGAGACGCTTGTCCCAGGATGAAGGGGGATTGGCGATCGGATACGACATCAAGTTCATAATTCCGATGAAGCCCCACCAAGTGTCTAATTCTGAGATATCACACTCAATGATCGCGCTGCTGGTGCCTACTGATCAGATCAATGAGGAACCAAAGATACTGACGTGTACCATCACCATCGTCCTAGTTTCAGGGAGAGTCATTGGTCTTTGGATATACGGTGGTCGCGATGATCTGGAATGGACCCGTTCATTCTCCACTGACTGGGCACGTTCCATCATAGAACTCAGTCAGGATGAATTGACGGAGCAGGTCACTTCAAGCCCCAGCCAAAACGAAGCCGATCAGATTCCCCGAAGAGAACTTTCAACTCTAACCGTTTGGTTCTCAGGGCTCTCGCTCGGCCTCTCATTTATTCTCTTTGTGTTGGTCGTGATCGGCATCAAACGAATCATCACATTGGTTCGTATCAGGCGTAGAAGAACAGAGGGGATGCCGACGGTAGCCCAGTCGAAGCCTCGTTTCAAGGCACTGGTTGTTGGTATTTCGGTCAACGCACTCCTTTTGCTAGGTACAGGAATAGTCTCCTGCCATAATTGGGAACGGGACACATCAAAACATAGGGGGTCGTTGAGAGAGTTCTATAGTCGCCCACCACCAATTTCTATCGAGCTTGATAGGATGAATGGGTTCAAGACGTTCCAGATTGGAATGTCGATTGATGATGCTGTCGCCTTATCTCATCAATTTAAAATTACCCAGAAGCCGGGTTCCAATTTAACTGAATTGGAATATACTGGGCCTCCCTTTTTTGAAATTGGAGTCTTCAAAATAAGCCCCCAAAGGTTACTGTTTTACAAAAACTATCTTTACTCAATAGAAATGGAATCTTCAGCCCCTGCTGATGTATTGAAGACAGCCTTTGAGAAAAAGCTCGGGCCTGTTGGTAACCTTAGCGGTTGGATTCCGTTACAACAGCTTTCGTCTAGAATAGGCGGATGGCGCGGGAACAAAATAGAGATGAGTGCCCCCGACCCCGAATGGGGAAGAAACTCGATGTTCAAAATTGTGGACATGAAAGTTCAAGAAAGAATCAAGGATGACCGTAACGATGCAGTGAACAAGGCAGTGGAAGATCTTAACCGAGGGGTGAAAGATCTATGAACGACGACGGGGCTCCTAAGTGGAAGTGGTTTGTCGGGCGTCTGCTTCTCATCCTTTTGGCGTTACTGCTAACTGGGATAGTGCGCGGATTTTTCCATAAAGAGAAGAACTACAAAATTGAGCCTACTCCTGAGGAGAAAGCTCACATTCAGGATGAGGTAGACCGAATGTTCGATCAGATACATAAGGAAGAATCAGAAAGAGTTGCCCAAGCTATAATGCAGGAAATGGCGGATTTATCTACTGAAGTTGTTACAGGTCCCCCACCAGCAGACCAAACACCAAACTCCTCCCAGTCTAATCCTTAACGTTTTGAAAAGATGCTAATCTCACGCATTGTCATTTCCGTTACTCTATTTCTGCTCACGACAGTCTCGTCCTCTGCTTTCCTCGGTGCGACTTTAGAACAGTGCGAGGAGGTGTATGGAAAGGTAAAGCATACGGATTCAACGAGGGGTCAAACTGTTCGGGGATTTGTTATCACGACTGGCGTCCTCAAGAACGTTATTATTTTTGCTACGTTCAATAAAGAGGGGGTAGTCGAGCAGATGTATTTTAAGGAAAGAACCCAAGAGAAGTTTACTTCCCTTCAACTTAGAGAGATTTTTAAATTTAATACACCGGACATCACAAAACCGTTCGTGGAAGTCGGTATTTCGCCGGACAAGAGTAAGCGATTATGGCAGCGAGTCGATTATAGCGCGATGGCGGCATCTGAAGAAAAATCTCCTGTAATTACTTTGGTCACCCAAGAAGGAGCTATTTCTTTCATTAAGAGCATTGAAAAGAGATGAATCCAATCAACCGACAGATTTAACACAACTCCTGTCCATGCATTCGATGAATGGTCGCTCGCATCTAGAGCATATCGAGCGCAGCATGAGATGATGCAGATGTGGCTTTGGAGTGAACATGTGAATCTGAGCATCTAAGCCGAAGACGCCGATGTTCTGTGTCGTTCTCAGTAGAAAATATGGCATTGGAACATGTGGAAATAGATGCCCCTTACATGGCCATCGACATCGGCCTAGTTGAATGGCTTAGTTCCCACTGCTTTGAGGCCTTCTGATGCTCTAGTTCTACCCTGGTATCACTTTGAGGACAAAAGGCCTAATGCGCCGCTTACACGGTGTCAGAATTGGCCATGTAAGAGGGCATCTTATTTCAGGTCGGATTTATCGACCTTTAAAATTGCCTGATAGGTTTCATTCAAGTAGCCGCGCATTCCTTTAAGAATTTTTCCTGTCCAGCCGTCGGAAGTCACATCTCCGCTAAAACCGATATCTTTCGATCCTTCCACAATCACCTTCACGTCGGTTCCTTCATCTATCTGTTTAAAGTAAACACCTGCGATGACATTCCAATCGTGAGCCGTCATCCCATGTTCGCCGACAACTTTGCCCTTCGAAAGGTCTGCACTTCTCAACGAGAACCCAGCGCTCCCAAGACCAACCTTTGCAGAAGCATATATCTGCTCTGGAGTGTAGCCTCTGAAAGTTTCGATATGCTCATATTTTGACCATCCCGTTTTTCCCTCGGGACTTCGAAAATTGACCATACTTACGTCATCTGGAAGCATTGAAACGCTCGCGCATCCTTGGAGTAGGCAGATAGCCAAGAATAGTATTAGTGGTAGTCTCATAATTGGTAAGGTCAGGGCAGGTGCCCCGGACGCGGGGCAGAATTCGCTGGGGTGAATTGTTGGACCTTTATTCATAGTAAACTCGCACTGTGCCAGTCCACGAAGTGATACCTGAAAGCCCGTTTCTTCCCATCGACATTTTCATCCTCTGTTCGTTGATGGGTTGGATCTTTTTCCCACGTTTGTCGCCAACGTCATAAGCAGTGCTCAAAAGTGCACTTTCCCCCGCAGCGGACACAGCATCACTTTCTGGAATAAATTGATAGCGTGAATAATATACCGTGATGGTAAAACCATCATCATGATCTTCGATGCTAAAGGAGGTGTTCTTGTCCGCCTTCTGCATAGGCTTATCGGAGTATTTCACTGGGCTCGCGCATCCTGATATCAGAATCGAAGCTATCAAAATGAAAATCAGGTGATGGTATTTCATTTTTTTGTCTTATAGGGAAATGGGGGAAGTATAAAGTCCAAATTTAATGGGCTCCGACATACGGCCAACGCCCTTGTTTAGGATCATAGCGGAGCATCGCTGCTTAGGTCTCCTGAATGCCAATTTAGACCCCGTGTGAGCGCATCGCAGGCCTTTTGGCCTCAAAGTGATACCATTGTTGCCCTAGAGTGACTGGAGGCCATTTAAGCGTGGGCCAGATGGTCATTCATATGCGGACGGCTCTCAAGTTGATCCACGTGATTCAGTTCAGCTGTCTTGATTGAACTGAGTGTTGCCTGACCCTTGCCACAGATTCCTCCTTCTTGGTCATGAGTCCTTTCTTTGGGCTCAACCCGTGTCCGTCAATTCAGGGCAACCTCAGCTCCTTAGACCTCCTAGATGACTTAATTTATGACAGTTTAGAGTATTGATCGTGGGCCAAACGCCCCTCTATTAAAACTTACCAATGCATCATTAGAGTGATCTCCTTCACGGGAGATCCGCCAACCGAGCCAACAGGCCACGGTGGTCCAGGGATGCGGGTCCAATCGGGGCCAAAATTCCTGTCGAGTGCTGTGTTGCTAACCAACAACACATGAAATCAACACTCCCTACCCTACAAACCAAGAGCCTCAAACAAAGAGGTCTAGTTTTTCATGAGGCAATCGCCCACCGTCTGATTCACACCGCCTTGGTGTTTGGTATAGAACCCGACATACTATTCGTTGAACGAATTGCGGCCCTGGCCTGGTTCAACGGGACTGTCGCGACCGAGAAGCAAACCAAGTCTGTCCACAAAGCAGCCAAATTACTGATCGAATCCACAGAAGCAGGAGTGATGTCATGGTCACGACTAGGAGGTGCCGTATCAGCAGCGACTAATCCCAGGCAGAATGCTTCAGAAGATATCCGTAATTTCTATCGTGAGCACCGAGAGACTAGGGCTCTAAAGATCGAAGATGCCCAAGACACCGATGCGATACGCCAACTTGTCGGGGAAGCTGTGCTTGGGGGTATGATGAGCCAGCAGCACTTTCCTGATTTGCATCAGGTCTTAGTAGCTCAGTCTAAATTATGCTCAGCCGAGAACACCTTCTTAACTACCCGATTGGCCGTGTGGGCAGAGTCTGGATGGCAGTCCACTTGCCACCCTGTGGTGGAGCTTGCAGGATACTTTTATACTGACCGACCTCTCGAACATAAATTGGTCTGCAGTCGAATCAACTCACTCTTGCCACATATCTTGGGGAAGAAGAATCCATGGCAGCTAAATCAATGGCTTAAATCTGGGTGGATCGAGGGCATTCTAACGGTCGATCTGAATCCAAACACCATCAAGGAACTGCTCAAGGAAATGGGTGAGGCGGAGCAAACCGAGAGCCGGAATATATTTCGCGCCTGCGTAAACACGACCCTGACAGATGACGGGAAATTGAATATGGAGGCGGCCTATTCCCGATATCTTGATGCATGGAGGCCGTATAGCCTGTCCACTGCAAAGGAAAGGGAAACCTCCCCGAGGATCCTAGCCGTAAGAGCTTTTGATTTTGCCTTCTGGGTGGGTGTTATCTCGGAACTGCCCGAAGCAGACGGTGGACTGAAAGGTGCTCTATGAAAAAGCATCCTGAAATTGATTATCTCGAAGAACCGCACCACTCCCAAGCTTTAAGCTCAGGTCTATTCATACTGTCCGTATTAGGTGGCTCTCAGATTCTCTAGGGCTATCTTGGCATCACTTTCAGGTCATAAAGCCTGTGGCCCCTCGACGTCGGGTATGAATTGGCACAGTAGCCCTCTTGCTAATGCCTTGGTCGGTTTCAAATCAACCCTCACGCCCTCATCATGTTCGCGGTCCCACCGGGAGATCTCACTTTGGGATTTGAGGATGGAATGAGGTTTGTGAGGGTGAGGCGAGTATCACGGTTCAGGGTAATTCATCCGTAGACGCCGATGTTCTGTGTCGTTCTCAGTAGAAATATGGCATCTAGAACATGTGGAAATAGATGCCCCTTACATGGCCATCGACATCGGCCTAGTTGAATGGCTTCGTTTCCACTGCTTTGAGGCCTTCTGATGCTCTAGTGCTACCTTGGTATCACTTTGCAGATAAAAGGCCTAATGCGCCGCTTACACGGTGTCAGAATTGGCCATGTGAGGGGGGCTGATTCAGACGCGATCAGCATAACAAGTGCGCGGGAAGAAACTGGATCTACAAATAGCTGCTCCGATAATGGCGCAGCGTGAAGGCTAACAGACTATTAAGAATTTACCTAAGGAAAGGGCCTTTGGCTAGTATTTGTAGGGGAAGTTATCAACACTCACTGATCCATAAACACCCACTGATCCATAAATATCGACTTGGTTGCCAACGTCTACGGTTCCGTAAATATCGACTGTGTTCCCAACGTCTACGGTTCCGTAAATACCGACTGTGTTCCCAATGTCTACGGTTCCGTAAATACCGACTGTGTTCCCAACGTCTACGGTTCCGTAAATACCGACTGTGTTCCCAATATCCACGGTTGGTGAATTTGTCACCCGCACATTTAATGTCGGTTGATTATACGAATCAAAACTCACTGATGTGGTGCCTCTTGTTCTCACACCGAGATCTTCAATATTTATTAGCTTTGTTGCTATTATGCCCAGCAGAACCACTACTGAAACTCGCCACATAAATAGGAATAATTTATCAACTCGGCTCGTGTTTTTCGCAGGCAAGGAACTAGGCACTTCGGTTTTAGGAGGGGGATTCATATATTCTTCATGAGCCCATACTCCGAAAGTTCAAGTTTCACCTTATGTCTCATAGATGTCTGTCGAATATGTAGCCCACCGCAGTGGTAGAAAAACAGGTCATTGTAGATGAAAAGGTGCCACCGCTAGAGCGAAGTCGCCAAACAGGATAGATTGAAATGAAGAATGGTGCATCTTCCCCCGTGATTGATTCAGCCTTTAGCTGTTCAAATAATTTATGATTTACATACCTTCTCGTATTGGGGTATATCATAAATTATTAAGTCACGTTGAGTTCTAATAATTGGGCTATGGAGGATAAAATGCATAAAACTCTCATTACGTTAGTCATAATCGTATCAGCGCTTATCTTTTCTGGCTGCGCGACGAATGTGCACTCGAATGTAGTTAGATTTCACATGTTGCCACCAATAGGTGAGCAACGATCATTTGTGATCGTGCCATCGAAAGAGCAAGACGGCAGCATCGAGTTTGCCACCTACGCTAATCAGATAGCACTAAAGTTTATCGAATATGGTTGGCGTGCCGCCGATATCATCGACTCAGATTATGCTGTCTTTCTGTCTTATGGCATTGGTGATGGTCAGACAGTAAGTAGCTCGGTGCCTATTTTTGGCCAGACTGGTGGTGGAACCAGTTATACGACAGGAACGGTTCGATCAAATTCCGGTGGCTACAGCACTTATTCAGGAACAACCACCGCTCCGCCTACTTTTGGTCAGACCGGTTCAATTCCCATAACAAGCACTCAATACTCCCGCAACTTGGTGATGACTATTCTGGATGCTCGATCCCTTGAGCACGACAAACCCAAAGTAGTGTTTGAGGGCAGAGTTAAGAGTCGGGGTTCAAGTGGTGAAATCTCTGTGATAATGCCAAACATGATCGAAGCTCTGTTCAAAAAGTTTCCCGGGGAAAGTGGAAAGGCAGAAGGAATCATCATGGCTCTGATCGAATAAATCCTGCCATTCGCTAAGTGAGGGTGCAAATAGAAGTCGGTTAGATATCATGCCTGAAAGTTGCGTTCACATGGCCCTAACTTGGCTATCAACATCTCCTAGTTGAATGGCTTCGGTTTCACAGCTTGGAGGCCTTCTGATGCTCTATGGCTACCATGGTATCATTTGCGGATAAAAGCTTCGCACGAGATTAGAGGAACGCACGAGGCTTGATGAAGAAATGGTGGAGGTGGCGGGAGTTGTTCAGCCCGGAACGGGCTAGCTTGAAACTAGCGTGCGCGCGGAAACGCGATACGCGGCTCGACTCCCGCGATGACACGCAAAAGCCTCGCACGAGTTTGGAGAAACGCACGAGGCTTGATGACGAAATGGTGGAGGTGGCGGGAGTTGAACCCGCGTGTGACTGATATTCGCGCACCGCATCTACCGTTATAGTGTGACATTAATCTCGCCGGAGTTACGCGATCACACGCGCTTAAGCTCAAGCTTACTCCCGGATGAAGATACGGTGTGTAGTCCGCGAGCCGCTCTACACACTATGCCTGCTGTCGTCGTCAGTATCCGCTAGCAGGTGTCGCGGAACCAACGTGGAGCCTAATTAGGCTGCCAAGGGCATTTCTTCGTAATTGCCATTTATGTTTTTTGAAAAGGGGATTTACGAGAGGCCTTTCACTCTCGAACGGCAGCAGCGCACTCCAACCAGAAATCGAATCCAGAACACCCCCAAAGTGGGTAGCTCGGATGATTGGGTGCAGACCAATCAAAGAACAGGACGAGTAACGTGCAGCAGCTTATTCCAAAGTGCAAGCACGGCAATGCAGTCGCATTTACACGACCCAATTTCTTTCTTTGGTGGGGAGCATGATGTCTTCGGGGTGGAAGGAATAGCCGCGGATTTGGGCTTTGGGGGCGTCATCGAGGATGTAGTTGACGACGTAGATTTCGCCGTCTTCGAACTGCACCCAACCGGTGTAGCCGGTATCGCTTTCGGGTGAGCGATCGTAATCAAGGGGCATGATACGGGTGTGCGATTCTTCGCGGGTATCGGCGAGCAACGACTCCTTGTCGGTGAGCACTGCGAGAGTGGTTTGGGTCCACCAACCGACCCAGCCTTGACCGCCTTGCATAAGGCGACAGGTGATGAGGGCGTTTCCGTCCTTAAGCCAACCAGCGGTAGGCCGATGACAGGCGGGAATTGGAATTTGAACCGGAGGTCCCCAAGTCAGACCCCCATCGCATGAGACGGTTTTATAGGCATCCCAACCTTTGAAGGAGTTTTCACGGTGAATGGCCACGAGCACTTGGTCGTCGATGGGCAGAATGGATAATTCGCAGAGATGGAGCCCGTCTTGATCCGCGACGGGCACAGGGTCGCTCCAGGTCGCACCTTGATCATCAGAATAGTGAAGGAGCGTCTTGATGAAATTGGTTTCATCACTGCATACGTGACACGAGATAAGCCAGCGTCCGTTGGATAGCTCGATGAGCTTATCGGGCATGATGCCCTGCATGGGCAGGAGAATGGGCTCATCCCAGGTCTTTCCGTGATCGTGGCTGATGAAGAGATAGTTTTTAAGGAGATGGTGATAATCCTTGGTGCGTTTATCGCTGCCGATGTAATCGACCACGATCGCCACGCGACCGTCGCTCAGCGTGCTGGCTCGGGCACAGTTCCAGTAAAAGCCGTCTTTACCCGGCTCGGTGAGCGCGCGCTTGGGTGACCAAGTGCGTCCGCGATCTGCGGACTCGGTTATCGCGATGCGCGTGAAGTCGCGCTTGCCGTGGTGGGTGCATTCTTCGAAGAGGCAGAGCAGGCGTCCGTCGGCCGTTAGGGTAACATCGGGGAAGGCTTCGTAGATCGAATCATCCCGCGAGACGGTGAATTTCTGGATCATGAGTTTCCAGCGAGGGATGGTGGTTCGAGATTGGCAACCACTACGTATTAACCCCTCACTTTATACCACAGTTTTTGGCCGATGCGTTGGACGAAACGGCCGAGGAGTTTGGTATTCGAATCAAGTTCCCAGTGGAGTCTAAGATACTCGCATTGGGCCCTCCATTTAGTTTTCTTCTGCCATTCTGGAGTCGTAGCTCGGAGTCTTTGATAGCGATAACGCAGAGAGTAGTCGCGCATGGCGTGTGGGTCGGAACTGATCCACGCTTGGTATTCGCTCTCATGCCATTTCTGACGAGGTATCTGGCCAAGCCGGTTGAGGACATCGGCGGGGATGGGTTCATCGAATTCCTCTTTTAGATAGCTCAACGCTGGTGTGATAAAATGCCCGATATGGAGCTGATCGGTGAGGCGGATGAGACGTTCCCAATCGATGATTGCGGCATCTTTTTTCAGAATCAAATGAGCATCGACGATCCAGCGCAGGGGAGGCACTGCGTTCCATGCATTCCCGTGTGCGCAGATGTGTAGCAGGTGATCGGTGGGGCAGAGAGTCTGCGTCGTGACGTCCCCAATCGTCACGGGTTGCAGCGCGTCCCAGATGTCCTGCACGAGATTTGGCGGTAGTGGGAAATTGAGAATCTGCCAATGGAGGTCCACACTGTGACCCGACTCGTGGCGCATATCGACAGAGTGCTCCTTTCTGACTGAATAGGTAACAATGTTGTCGCGAGTTTTACCGTAAAGGCTGTGCCAGCCATGTTCAAAAAACCAATCGATGGAAGAGGTGGCTTGGTCCCGGGGCACGAGAATATCTACATCATCCATTGGCCTGAGCGCGGGATCGGGGTAATAGATATGGGCGACCGCAAATCCTTTGACCACCGCCAGTTCGCGGCCTTCGGATTGCCATTGTCGGATAAGTTGAGTGGTGGGGTGAAAGAGGAGTTTATTTTCATACCATGCTTTGCGGCACATACCCGCGTAGCGCTTGATATCGGGACCCTCGGCGCCGTCTTGGCGGAGGAGGTGGTAGAGCATGGGGATGATTCGAAAACTGCCGTAATCGATATCATCGAGGGCGACCGCTCGCTGCCAACGCTGCCAGTTCTCGATGAGCTCATCGCTTGGGCCGAGAATCGTGTTGAGGAGAAGTTTTTGCGTCGGGGTGGGCAGATGGTTCCCCATGTCTGCAGGAGTGGGATCTGGCATCACGAGGATTCGTTTTTTCGCCGCCGATTCAGCATATTTTTTAGGGATGCGAAGTAGTTGGCGCGTTGACTGTCACGTTGGAGAATCCCATCGTTGCCATCATGGATCCTTCGCTCGTAGAGGACCTCTGGAATAACATGGGTGGCTAGGCCCAACTCCTGAGCCCGGGCATACCAGTCGATAAAATCGTGGGCTCCTTTTCCTTCTGGGAAAGGGCCGATCAAGTCAAAGAGGGTTCGGCGTAGAATCATGGTTGGTTTTGTGATGCCGCTAACGATCTCTTCTGGCTGTGATGCCTCTTGATCGTCCTGAAATATTCGAACGAGGCAGAATATGAGTTCATCTCCGCTTGTGGAGTTCAGTCTCGCCAGCTGCTTTTCAAGTTTCGTGGTTGTCCAGCGGTCGTCACTGTCGAGAAATGCGAGGATGGAACCTTGAGCAAGGCCGACACCGTGATTCATAGTGGAAGCGATTCCAGCGTGGGGGAGTGCAATTACTTTGACTATCGGGTGAACAGGAACAGCTGCGACACTCTCGTCCGTCGATCCATCATCGACCACGATGATTTCCCGGGGCAGCACCGTTTGGTTCAGGACACTCTGCACCGCTTCGACGATTAAGCGTGGGCGATTGTAGAGTGGAATGATAACGCTGACATCTGAGTCTTTCATGATTACTGGGTGCTTGCGTGGGATCCTGATGCTCTTACTCCGATGGAATGAAACAACCATTGGTCAGCATTGTGATTCCACTCTACAATGGTGAAAATTATATTCTTGAAGCACTGGAATCGGCAAGAGGGCAGGATTATCCGCATACTGAAATCATAGTCGTTGACGACGGTTCGACGGATGGAAGCCCGACGTTGATGAGCGAACAGCCGGGCGTCGAATACGTTCGCCAAGAAAACGGGGGGAATGCGGCGGCACGGAATGCGGGAATCGCGCGTGCTCAAGGGGATCTTATCGCCTTGCTGGATCAGGACGATATCTGGTTGCCCCACAAACTGAGCCATCAGGTGGCTGCACTGCAGGAGAACCCTTCGAGCGGCTTTGCGATATGTCATGCCGTGCTGAAGTTGCAGGAGGGGATCGAACTTCCTTCTGCATACTCGCAGGAGATGGCGGAGGGGCCTTTCCCTGCCTATTTGCCGAGTGCGATGATGATCCGGCGTAAAGCGCTGAGCCAAGTGGGTGGATTCGATACTAGCTACAGCATGGGGAACGATTCGGACTGGTTCTTTCGGGCCCGAGATGCCGGGGTGGCGTGCGTAATAGTGCCCGAGGTGCTTTTTGAAATAAGGGTGCATGCAGATAATCAGGGGCATGATGTCCGCACCATGCGGAGTGACATGATGAAGGTGTTGCGGGCTTCCACGAAACGTAAACGCGAGAAGGCGGAGGCTGAGCAGGTGCGGCGTGGTGAGGAGTGATTACTCAAGGTCGAGACTCGCATAAACTTTATCATAGTTGTCGGTGCATGCTTTCATGCTGAAATGCGTGCCGACGCGATCTTGGGCTGCGCGTCCAAGGCTGGCCGAGAGCTGAGGGTCTCGAAGGAGTGTTTCACCAGCAGCCGTGAGCGCCACTTGATCACCAGCCGGAAATAATAGTCCCGTTTTACGATGCTGAACGATTTCCGGGAGTCCCCCGATATCGGAAGCAATGACCGGGCGAGAGGCTTGGCCGGCTTGCACGGCGACCAGGCCGAATGGCTCCGCCCACACCGATGGCATCACAACGAAGCTGACGTTGGAGATGAGGTCGGGGACTTTGGGGGGAGCGACGGCTCCTAAGAATCGGTAGCTGTCTTCAGGATGTAGCTCCTTTGCCAGCGATTTGAGACTAGCGCGCTCTGGCCCATCGCCTGCGATCCAGAGAGTGGCTTGTGGGTGGGTTTTTCTCCAAGAGGTGAAGGCCCGGATCGCTAGATCGAAACCTTTTTCCGGCGCCAGTCGACCCAGGCAAAGGACGACAGGCTGTGAGGGTGGTTGATCCAAGTTTACTGGATCGGGTGTCGGCATGCCGTTGAGCACGACGCAGCTTTTTGCGGTGGTCTGAGGGGATGCCGCATTGAGCTCTTGCCGGGTGGCTTTAGAGACACAGGTGATCCAAGCGACATCGTTCCATAGTTGATCCATCATTGCGCGGGGGATGCCGTAGTGCGTTAAGGGAGTGTGCACGGTTGCGATCGTAGGAGTAGTTTTGATCGTTCCGGCGAGACGATGAAGCCAGATGGAAGGATTGGTGGAGTGCAGATGGACGAGGTCTGGTTTGAATTCTGAGAACAAGGTTTTCAGGTTTCTGATCACGGATGCTATTTTGCCAATGTCTTTACTGCTCAGGGCACCGGAGAGCGGTAGGCGGTGGATGGCGACGGCGCCTTCGTTTTCGTGGCTTGGGAGTGAATCAAGCACGTGCTCGGTTAAAACGGCGACTGCATGGCCTCGCTTCGCCTGTTCCTGGGCAAGGTGGCTCACTAACACTTCGACGCCACCGATGAGTGGTCGCCAGTGGTCTGTCCAATGAAGAATCCGCATGCTGGTTTAGATCGAGTCCAGATGGTTCTTAATGAAGGTCGGGATTGAATCGTAGTCGGTGCCGAGCGCCAATTGGTAGCAGGGTAATTGACGTGCTAATCCGGCCATGATCCGCAGATGGGCGGGAGAGGGTTTAGAGAGTTGAAAGAGCGTGCTGGGAGCGAGTCCCCGGAGGGCGACTTCCGGGGGAACCGAGATCAGTTGGTGATCAATCTTGCCGGAGACATAGGGGAGGAAGATGGCGCGCAGGGGCAGTGAAGTGGCGATGCTCTCAGGACGATACTGCTGGACAAAGATGACCTTCTTCTCGAATTGATCCGAGCGAGGGTCGACCGCTTGGCGGGCGAGTGAAGGGAACCGGGTGAGGTGATCACGCTGTAGTTTTCCCGTGTTATAGAGACAATGGATGCGAGGTGATTCTCCGGGCTCCAATAAGCAGTAGTCGTCGGACACGTAGCGTAGGCCGGCTTCGAGACAGAGTAGAGACGTGGTGGATTTACCCGAGCCGCCTTTGCCCGCGAGCAAGACAGCGCCATCGTTTGTCCCCACACACCCAGCATGGAGAATGGCGAGTCCCGATTGTTGGGCCCAATGGTGAAACGATCGAAACAGAGGCGAGCCATGCCAATAAGTGGGCAGTTTTCGGGCATCGCGCACATGCAAGATCACTTCATTTTTGGAAAGATCATGTAGGGCGAAGGCACCGGACGGGGATTCGAGATGGGGTTGAAAATTTTCCGCACCCGGAGGGAACGAAATCGCGTTGGGAGATCCTATTGGTGGCCAGGGCCAGGGTGCCTCAGGCAGGGGAATGCCGGTGACGGCTTCGTCCCAGGCGTTGATAGTGAGATTCGCGGTGGTCTCGGCGATAGTGGGGAGGTGGGCCAGTGCGGATTGCAGCACGGAAGATAAGTATGCCCCAGCAATGTTAAAGCGCACAGTGCGACCGACCAGAGTTCGGTGCACGGTTTGGCCTTCGTGGCACTGGGCCCGTGCGCATGCCTCCCGCATCGCGGAAAAATAGGCAGCGACACGCCGCCCCGTCTCGTTCTCGGGAAGCGGAGAGTTAACGATCATCCTTAATCCCCTAGCTACCTGCTTTGGGGCTCTCCGGCTGCTTTGGCCAGCCGGTCACATCCACTTCGTGGATTGGATCGAGCATCAGCAAATCCTGCATGTCGGTGTAGTTTTCCAGCGAAGGAGCGGTAAATTCGCCTGTATCGGCAGAAGGAGTGACGGACTCCACGGGCTTGTCACCGCGCGCGACGATCAATTTTTCCGCGACGAGCTGATCGATGAAAGTTTGAATCGCCGCAGTGTGGTCGCCTTGGGATTCCCATAGCTTCGCTACTTCCGATCCCGTTTGTCCCGCCGCGAGGCCCGGCCATATCTGCACCGCCGAGCCGCGAAGGCTGTGGTAGTTCCCATTGCCTAGGTTGATCACTAGTAGTTCTCCTTCAAAACTTTCAAAGGTGACGTCGGGTTCGTTGATTTTATAGCGTGCGTCGGTCATTAAGGTAGAGATCGTGATTTAAATAGTAAAAGAGAGTCAATTCACAGGCTCTCTTATCTCTGCAATGATCGATCGAGGCGTCTTAGACGTTCATGCCTAAACCCACGTGGAGTAATGCTGGTGATCCACGATCACGGGCCAGAGGTAAATGCGGGCCAAAGATTCGATCTAGGTGGGCTGTAATGTGCGGTCTCAAGGCGGCCACATCATGGATCTAGTGCAGCCTCTGAATGCGCCTCCGCCAGTGTGGTTTTATGACGTGTTGGCTCGGCGACGATCAAGGGAGGCTTTGAGCGCTGTAAAGTAGCTGGCTCGCTGTTTATCAGGTTCGCGGAGGCCCATATTGTTCTCATGAATCCTACGTTCGTAGAGCACCTCTGGCACGATATGTGAATGAAGTTTCAGTTCTTGGGCGCGGGTATACCAATCGAGGAAATCGTGTCCGCTTTGCGTGGTATCCGAAAAAGGACCCACCTGATCAAATATTGCGCGAGACACGAAGAAGCCTGATTTGGCGACACCATTGAGGATTTCGTTCCCCACGCCAGACACAGGGGCGTTGTCATAAAATTTACGGGCTTGGCAAAAGCAGAGATTGCTCTCGGGATTTTGTTGGAGGGCCGCATACTGTTTTTCCAATTTGGTGGGTAGCCAGCGATCGTCGTGATCGAGAAACGCGAGCCAGTCTCCTTTGGTCTGCGTGAGGGCGTGATTAAGCGTGGCAGCGAGACCGGAATGGGGTCTTGCGAATATTTTGATCAAGGGTGAATCGGGCACGGCCGCGATGCTCCCGTCGGTGGATCCGTCATCGACGATCACGATCTCCATCACTGGCAGGGTTTGCCGCAGGACGCTTTCCACCGCCTCGGCAATGAATCGTTCATTATGGTAGAGGGGAATCAAGGCACTGATGGCAGGAGGTGTCATGGACGGAGGATGAGGGAGCGGTATATGATGAGATAGAAGTAAGGATTCCCAGAATATTTTTCCAGAGTGAGGTGGGGCCAAATTTACTCCACGGCGTCCCCTTTGTGAATATTGGCCTCCTTCTTTAATCCGTGAATTTATCGATCGCGGTCGTGGTAAAATGACATCGGAACACTACAAGGGCTAAGTCCGATTCATCAGCCTCTCTATCGGTAAAATCGCACCGAAAGTTAATCGACAGCACGGTAGTGCCCGGAGAGCGTTACGCGGAAGGTTGAGATTCATTTTCAGGCTGCTTTTGGCCAGCCTATCACATCCCCTTCTTGGATCGGATCGAGCATCAACAGGTCCTGGATGGCGGTGTAGTCAGGTTTTCCGCGACGAGCAGATCGATGAAAATTTGAATAGTCGCAGTGTGGTCTCCTTGGCTTTCCTATAGCTTAGTAATCTTCGATCCCGTTGCTATCACCGGCGGGATTCGGCCCTATTTCTACTCCGGAGCCGCGGAGGCTGGGTTAGTTTCCATTGCCTCGGTTAATTACGAGCCGTTCTCATTCAAAACTCTCTAAGGTCACTCCGGGTTCGTTAATTTTATAGCGTGCTGCAGTCATTGTGGTTGAGATCGTGATTTAATTATTAAAACAGAGTCGGTTTACAGATTCTCTTTTGTCTGTGCCGCATCACTCGATGCGTTGTAAATGCCCCCCAGCCGTAACCTCCCACTCCCACCCCTTATGAGCACTCCCAAAATTATTCGCGCCGCCATCATTGGTTGCGGCAGTTACGGTTCCCAACACGCGGAATTTCTCTCTTCTTACGAGGGCGCGCATATTCGTGCGTTTGGCGATATCGATGAATCGCGCGCCGAAGCGTTTCGGGAGAAATATGGTGCTGATTACGCTACGGCTGATGTCGCAAAGATCCTAGCCGATCCCGAGATCGATGCGGTCTGGATCTGCACCTTGCATGATACGCATGCCCCTTTGGCAATCGCAGCGGCGGAAGCAGGGAAGGATTTCTTCTTGGAGAAACCTCTAGCGATCACGATGGCAGATTGTGACCGGATCGTGGAGGTCGTGGAGCGCACGGGTGTCACCGCGATGAGTGGATTCAAGCTGCGGTTTTTCCCCGCGGTGATCGCGGCCAAAGAATTTCTCACGAAACCTACATTAACTGTGGCGCAGGTGATTGATGATCACTGGCCATCAGAAATGTGGGCGAACGATCCGATTATGGGTGGGGGCAATGTGTTATCACAGGGCTGCCACATGGTGGATACTGTGATGCACATGCATCCTTCTCCGCCCGTCCGGGTCTATGCTGCCGGTGGCAACATGCATCATCCTGAACGCGACATTGTCGACGTGGCGACAATCACGCTGACGTTTGCCGATGGCAATGTGGCCAACGTATCCGTGGGTGATGTGGGCGTGCCGGCACATACGTCGAAATTTGCTCTGCAACAGTCGGACGGTGCGCGCAGTGTCAGTCTATTTAATCGACTCAATTCCCTGATCACCCGGGCAGAGGGTAAGGAGACGGAGCTTCCGGCCTGGCCCGAAGAGGGCGCCGGGGTGATCGACACCGCATTCATCAAGGCCCTGGTCGAAGGAACCCCTTCGCCGGTCACTGTTCAGTCCGCCCGTCGCACGACGGCCGTGGTGATCGCCGCGATCGAATCGATCAAGACCGGCCAAGCGATTGATCTGACGTCCGAGCCCTACGCGGCAGCGATGAAGTGCTGATGATTAGGTCGCGCCTGCCGCTTGCATAAAAAAGACCGGTCGATCAGGACCGGTCTTCGTAAAGTGAGAACGGTGGGTTTCGCCGTTTACTTCATCGCGGCGACTGCATCGACGAAGGCCTTCGCATTCGCGGTGACCGAAGCCCAATCCTTGTCCTTCAGAGCCTGCGCTTTGACGAGTGAACTTCCTGCTGCGGTGGCCATCGCGCCTGCCTTGAGAAAGTCGCCGACATTCGCGGCCGTCACGCCGCCGGTCGGCACGATCTCGATATGCGGAAGAGGTCCCTTGATCGATTTGATGTAGGCGGGACCGAAAAACTCGGCGGGAAATACTTTGGCGGCATCGGCACCGGCTTCCCAGGCGTTGACGATCTCAGTGGGGGTAAACGCACCACAGAAGACTGGGATGCTGTAGCGGCGGCACATCGTGATCACCTCAGGGCGCAGCGCCGGGGTGACGATAAACTGGGCACCGGAGAGGATCCCCATGCGCGCGGTTTCGGCGTCGAGCACGGTGCCGAGACCGAAGATGAAGTCGGGTAATTCTGTCGCAGCTTTTTCGAGCATCTTGAGTGCCCCAGGAGTCGTCATCGTGAGCTCAATACTGGTGAGCCCGCCATCGGCGAGAGCTTTAGCGCAGTCGAGCAACCCGTCGGAGTTGTCGGCGCGAATCAATGCGACGACTTTCTCGTCACGGATTTTGGAGAGCACAGCTTCTTTTTTCATGGAGACGAGTAGCTTGGCCTTACTCAGCACAGATGGAAATCAATTTTCTTGCGCCAGTCCTCTCAGGAGTATCTCTTGCCCTTTCCA